>Ga0302347_1000788_pt1 | contig 44572 bp, 44 predicted proteins | sample PhyWR1_FD_202178 | JGI IMG/M metagenome (GOLD analysis project Ga0302347, IMG submission 202178) | Leaf surface microbial communities from wheat plants in UC Gill Tract Community Farm, Albany, California, United States - DLSL W.R1 (v2)... | ecosystem: Host-associated > Plants > Phyllosphere >... | reverse complement strand
CTATCTGTGTTACCAAATCTGAACAATAAAGAAGCAGAAGCTTGCCAGAAGTTAGCAATACCTGATTTATCTACTGGGGTACTAACATAATCTCCCTGAACTCCCAAACCGAAGTTTTTAGTTACCCAGAAATTGATACCAGCACCTGTACTAACTGTAAAGTGATTAGCTTTTCCAGTCAAATCACCATCATCGTTATATGCAGAGTAAACACCTCCACCTCTAGGCTTAGCATCAGTTACAGGGAAAGTTACACCACTGTAATCATGTCTCAAATAATTAGCCCCAACTCTTAAATAAGGATCAAACCAAGACTCTTCGTCCCATAAAAGACCCGCCGCTTTGAATTGAACACCAAGACCTGTCATTAAGAAGAATTCTTTATCCATCCCAATTCTCTTGTTATCAACATTCCCAACAGTAGTTTGCCAGTCAAGAACGATTCCTTTGCTAAGGCTTCTTGCAACAGTTAATTTAGATAATGGTGGCGTAATTGAATACTTAGAAACACCAAATAAGTTTTCTTTAAAATTGTTGAATGAGAACGTATTGCTGAAGTTATTTCTTTGCGCAACGTGATTCACTCCATGAGCACCTACACCAATAACCCACTTATTGGTAGTAGTTTGTGCGAAAACAGTAGAAGCAACAGTAAGTGCTAATGCTGAAATTCCTAATTTTAGATTTTTCATAGAATTAAATGATTAAATAATTGATAATGCAAAATAAATATAATTTTTCTTTATAAACAAAGTTTTTTTAACTTTTCTTTAATAGACGCTGGATGTTTACTTTATTTTCTCTATCCTTTATAGCCTCTCTTTTATCGAAGAGTTTTTTACCTCTGGCTAATGAAATGAGCAACTTCGCTTTCCCATGATTATTGATATACAGCTTTAAAGGTATTATCGTATTGCCAACATCCTTTAACTTTTTTTTAAGTTTTTGCAATTCGTAATGATGCAGTAACAATTTCCGTTCCCTTTTTGTTTTATGATTGTAAAAAGTGCCTAATTTGTACTCATCTATCATCATATTAATGACATACAATTCATCATTTATGAACTGGCAGAAGCTTTCTGTAATAGATGCCTTAGAAGAACGCAGAGATTTTATTTCGGTTCCTGTTAATACAATACCAGCCTCATACTCGTCCAGAATCTCATATTCAAAACGGGCACGTTTGTTAAAAATGTTAACTGACTTTTCTATTTTAACTTTCATTAAGTCTAATTTATATAAAATTTAGGACACTTCAGTATCCCAACTTATTTTCGTATTTTTGCACAAATTTACAAAACTATATGTTAACAGTATCTAATATATCTTTACAGTTCGGCAAAAGAGTACTCTTCGACGAAGTTAATATAAAATTTACAAAAGGAAATTGTTATGGTATTATCGGTGCCAATGGTGCCGGAAAATCAACATTTCTTAAAATTCTAAGCGGAAAGCAAGATCCAACTTCAGGGCACGTTTCTCTTGAAAACGGAAAAAGAATGTCTGTTCTTGAGCAGGATCACTTTGCTTATGACAATTTCACAGTTCTTGAAACAATTCTTAGAGGTAATAAAAGACTTTTCGAAATCAAAGAAGAGATGGATGCGCTTTACGCTAAAGAAGATTTCTCTGACGAAGATGGAATCAAAGCTGGAGAATTAGGCGTAATCTATGACGAAATGGGTGGATGGAATTCTGAAGCTGACGCACAAACTTTGCTTTCAAACGTTGGAATCACGGAAGACATGCATTATCAGTTGATGAGCGAGTTGGAGAACAAAGACAAAGTAAGAGTTCTTCTTGCTCAGGCTTTATTTGGTAATCCTGATGTGTTGATTCTAGATGAGCCTACCAATGACTTGGATATTGCAACAATCGCGTGGTTAGAAGATTTCTTGGCAGATTATGAGAACACGGTAATTGTAGTTTCTCACGACCGTCACTTCTTAGATACGGTTTGCACGCACATCGGAGATTTGGATTATGCCAAATTGAACCTATACACTGGTAACTACTCTTTCTGGTACCAAGCTTCTCAACTAGCAACAAGACAAAGAGCTCAGGCTAACAAAAAAGCAGAAGACAAGAAAAAAGAATTACAGGATTTCATCGCGAGATTTAGTTCAAACGTAGCAAAAGCAAAGCAAGCAACGGCTCGTAAAAAGATGATTGACAAGTTGAATATCGACGATATCAAACCTTCATCAAGAAGATATCCGGCAATTATCTTTGATGTAGAAAGAGAAGTTGGAGATCAGATTCTAGATGTTAAAGGTATTGAAAAAACCAAAGACGGCGAATTGTTATTCTCAAACATCGACCTAAATCTTAAAAAAGGCGACAAAGTAGCTGTTCTTTCTAGAAACTCATTAGCAATTACAGAGTTTTTCGAAATCTTAGCTGGAAATATAGAAGCTGACAAAGGAAATATTGCTTGGGGCGTTACAACAAACCAATCGCATATGCCTTTGGATAATACCAATTTCTTCCAAGATGATTTGAACTTGGTAGATTGGTTGAGACAATTTACAAAGAATGATGAAGAACGTCACGAGGAATTTATGAGAGGTTTCTTGGGAAGAATGTTGTTTTCTGGAGACGAGGCACTTAAGTCTTGTAAAGTTCTTTCCGGAGGGGAAAAAATGCGTTGTATGTTCAGTAGAATGATGCTTCAGAAAGCGAATGTTCTTTTATTGGACGAGCCAACCAACCACTTAGATTTGGAAAGTATTACAACCTTAAACAACTCTTTGAACAACTTCAAAGGAAACATCTTGTTATCTTCTCATGACCACGAATTGTTGGGAACGGTATGTAACAGAATCATCGAGTTGACACCAAAAGGAATCATCGACAGAGATATGACTTACGACGAATATCTTGGAGACAAAAAAATCAAAGAATTGCAAGAGCAGTTATATTCTTAAAGAATTAATTGGGGCGTCTTTATCCGTCCTCCGCTCCCGCTCAGGCCGGGACGCGCTTCGCAAAATTGAACATTTGTCAACAAAACAAATTTTCGTCAAAAAAATAAATATTAAAAAGCGTTTCATATCGAAACGCTTTTTTTTAATTTTAGAGAAATATACCAACCTTATGAATTCTCTAAAATATCTACTATTATTCCTGCTGGTTCCATTCCTGGGAATTTCACAGGCCAAAGATTCTCGTTATCAGCCAAAACCTTACGTTCAGCTAAAACATCCCGAATGGAGCAAAAACGCCACGATTTATGAAGTCAATATTCGGCAATATACCAAAGAAGGGACTTTCAAAGCATTTGAAAAACATTTGCCAAGACTTAAAAAAATGGGCGTTGATATTCTTTGGTTGATGCCGATTCATCCCATTGGAGAAGAACACAGAAAAGGAAAACTAGGAAGTTATTATTCAGTCAAAGATTTCAAAGGTGTGAATCCTGATTTTGGAACTTTGCAGGATTTGAAAAACTTAGTTGATAAAATTCACGCAATGGGAATGTACGTCATCATTGATTGGGTTGGGAATCATTCTGCCTGGGACAATCCTCTGGCAAAAGAACATCCAGATTGGTACACCAAATCCAGAGAAGGCCATTTCCAGCCAACACCTTGGTATGACTGGGATGATGTGATTGACTTCGATTATAACAATCCTGACTTCCGAGAATATATGACTGGCGCGCTGAAATATTGGGTAAAAGAAGCCAACATCGACGGTTACAGATGTGATGTCGCCGGTTTCATTCCAGTTGATTTTTGGGAAAATGCAAGAGAAGAATTGGACCAGATCAAGCCGGTTTTTATGCTCGCTGAATGGGAATCTCGCGACCTTTACAGAAAATCATTTGATATGACTTATTCCTGGTCAATTTGGGATAAACTGAAACTGGCGACAACAGGTGGAAAAGGCGCTAATGCTTTGTACGAATATATGGCGCATGATGTGGGAAGTTTCCCTTACGATTCTTACCGAATGTTGTTCACAGATAATCACGATAAAAACTCTTGGGAAGGCAATCAGTTTTCTAATTTCGGGAAAGGATTAGAAACTGCTATGGCACTTTGCGGAACAGCCAACGGAATGCCTTTGGTCTACAGTGGACAGGAAGCTGGACTGGAAAGAAGCCTTGAGTTTTTTGAGAAGGATGAAATTGTGTGGAAAGACCACAAATTTTATGGAATGTATCAGAAATTATTTGATTTGAAACATAAGAATCAAGCGCTTTGGAATGGAAAATGGGGTGGAGAAATGATTAGAGTAACCAACAATCAGATGAATGATGTTTTGTCTTTTTACAGAGAAAAAAATGATGATGCGGTTTTATCGATTTTCAATTTTTCTGATAAAAGTTTAACAACTTCTGTTGATACCAAATATTATTATGGACAATACAGAGAATTGTTCACTGGGAAGATTTTTAATATTAATTCTGAGAAAATAGTTCTTAATCTGAAATCTTGGGACTATTTGGTTTTGGTAAAGAATTAATCTGGAACGTAGAATCTTGTGCAGCCCGACCTGAGTGGAGCTCATCCGCTGCAGGCGGATAGCGGGAACGGAGGGCGGAAATAGCTGTCCAAATAAAAATCTTAAATGACTAAAATAAAAAAAGCTGCCTTTCGGCAGCTTTTTTTATTTTGTCAACTTTGCAGTTGGTAAAGTAACAGTTCCGGGATCTTTCCAGAGACCATCTTTCTCTGCTCTTTTCTTGATTGCTTCGGCTCTCTTTCCACTATCAGGATGCGAATTAAACATCTTTTGGAATCCTGATTGCTGGCTTCCTTCTGATAACAAAGCCAATTTTTTGAAAGCGGTGTAAGCTCCTACAACATTGTAACCATTAGACTTCATAAAGTCGTAAGAATAAGTATCAGCTTCCGATTCCTGTTTTTTGCTGTGAGATGCATCCATGATTGCATTTGCCATCTGGCCTAATTGGCTGTCATTAAGCGTAGCCACCGTTTTTGAAGATGCTGAAGCTGCATCGAGAGCAGCTGCTTTCAAATAAGCAGATTTGATAGCATCTTTTGTATCCTCGTTCTTAACGTGACCAATCTCGTGACCAATCACTGCAAGAAGCTCATCATCTGTCATAATATCCATCAACGAAGAAAATACTCTTACGCTTCCATCTGCACAAGCAAAAGCGTTGATGTCTTTTACTTTGTAAACTTTGTAATTCAAATTAAGCCCGTCTTGGGATTTGTGTTTTGCAAATAGTTTGTTGAGACGAACTGTGTAAGGGTCTTTTGGACCTGCAACCTGATTATTTTTATCCATCCAATCAACAGATTCTTTGGAAAGTTTGATGGCATCTGCATTGGTAAATGTTAAAGCAGAAACACCTTTTCCTGCAGCTTTTGTGACGTTTCCAAGGTTAAATTGAGCATTCATAAAACCTACTGTTCCCAAAAGGAAAAGAGAGATAATTGTTTTTTTCATAAAATTGTTTTTGAAATTATTATTTTTATTAAAAAAATGAACATCAAAAATTCAACCAAACCAATAAACGATTTGAATTATTTTATGAAATAAAATATCTTAGAAAGTTAGCCCTATCTAAACAAGACTGTTTTTGTCTGCGTAATTGAGTTTAAAGAAAATAAAAGTCATTATAGAGAATGCCAAAAGCGAACTACCACCATAACTGAAAAAAGGCAACGGAATCCCTACGGTTGGAAACAATCCCATAACCATCCCAAGATTAATCACAAAGTGAATCAATAAAATAGAACCGAAACAGTATCCAAAAACTCGATTAAATGTTGATTTCTGATTCTCGGCGAGATAATAAATTCTACCAATGAAGATGGCATAACAAAGAATCAGAATAGTGCTTCCTAAGAACCCCCATTCTTCTCCAACGGTACAAAAGATATAATCAGTTTCCTGTTCGGGAACGAATTTTCCTTGAGTTACAGAACCTTGTTTATAGCCTTTCCCCATCATTCCGCCAGAACCAATTGCAGTTTTGGAATAAAGCAAATTATATCCGGATGTATCACGAAATTCCCTTTCGCCTTTGTACAAAACTTCAACTCTTTCCTGCTGGTGTTTAGGCAATTTTTCAAAAACAATTGGTGAAACGATTGATAAGCCAGCTAATAAAACGATAATACCAATTGCCGGCAACAAAGAGTAAATATTCTTATGCAGCATTGCAATATTGAATACAACCCAAATTGCACCTAAAACAATAATGATAACAGTGAAATACCAGAGGTCGATTTTCAATGGGTCGTTCAGATAATTAGCAATAAGGAAAACACCTGCAAATAGTGTCCCAACTAAAAATAACTTCCCAGACAGCCCTTCTCTATATAAAGCTATTACGAAAGCCACAAAAACCAATAATGACCCAACATCCGGTATCATCAAAACGACAACTCCAGGAATTGCAATGATGGCTAAAGATGTAATTAATGACCGTTGATTATTGATATTAAAATCCTGATTGGAAACGTAATTTGCTAACATCAAAGAGGTTCCTATTTTCGCAAATTCAACAGGTTGCATCGTAAAGCCTCCGAATTTGTACCAGTTTTTCTGTCCAAGAATTTCTGTTCCGAAAGGAAATAATCCTATTAAAAGTAAAACACCACCAACATAAATGATGGCTGACATATTCTCAAAAAACTTAGTTCTCATAAAGAAAATAATCATTCCAATGAAGCAAGAGATTCCAAAGAACATCAATTGTTTTTCTCCCAACTCCGCTTTCACACTATGAATGTTGATAATCGCAAACACACACAGCAGGATATATAATGTCATCCCCAATTTGTCAATACCTTCTGCCCACTTCATTATACTTTGGATTTTAGAGGTTTAACTTTGGAACTATCTTTCTTTAATTTTTTATCTTGAATTGCCTTCAGACTATCTTTAATTTTTTTCAACTGAATAGAATCTTTTGGTGGTTCTTTATACCAGCCTTTTCGCTTCATATCGGCAACATACTGTCGTTTATACTCCGGCATAAAACTCGAGGTAATCATTTTCTTGTAGAGATGTTCTCTTTTCAGTTCTCCCGTGATATATTTTTCAGCAATCGTCGTACAAGCCGGACCAGCCCAAGTAGCACCAAATCCTGCGTGTTCCATTACAGCTGCAACCACAATTTTCGGTTTATCAGCGGGAGCAATCAATACAAAAATCGAATTATCTTTCCCTTGCGGAACCTGCGCCGTTCCTGTTTTTGCCAACTGCGTAAAATCTTTGGACATCAAACTTCTTCCTGTTCCTCTTAACATTACCGCTTCCATACCTTGGAGAACAACATTGTAGAAATGAGGATTCTGAACCAATGTCATATGCTTTTTCTTGAATCTTGGATCTGGATTTGGTTTTCCATCAATAGACTTAACAACGTGAGGCGTATAGTACCAACCCTTGTTTGCAATAGCAGCAACAAAATTGGCCATTTGCATTGGTGTTAAAAGCACATCGCCTTGTCCCATACCATTATATATAGCTCCGGTTGGCATCTCGTCCCAGTTTTTATAATCAGTCCGTTTAGAACCACTTGCTTTATAAATGGATTTCATTCTCTTTTCATAGAATTCTCCGGAAGGTATTCTACCTTTTGCTCCAACAGCCAAATCATTATTAAGGAATTCTCCAACACCAAAGCTATTGATGATCTTTTTCCATTCATCAACACCTTTTGATGGGTTTCCTGGGTATTTTTTTATGATTGAGATATAAGCATAAGTGAAATAACAGTTACTAGAAACCTGAATCGATGGAATCAGTGGGTCTGCTCCACCGTGACCTTTGATGCTTTTCCCACGATAGAAAAACCCTCTTCCACAAGGGAAAATGGTTTTATCATCCATCACACCCATTTCCATTGCAGCCAAAGCGGTCAGTAGTTTGAAAGTAGATCCTGGAGGATAAGCCGCCTGAACGGAACGGTCAAACGTAGGTTTGTTTTCGAAAATAGTATCGTTGGCTAATCTATAGAGATTTCTTGATTTGTTTGGTCCGGTGAAAAGATTCGGGTCGATGTCTGGCCCGGTTGCCATTGTCAAGATTTCGCCATTATTTGGGTCAAGGGCTACAACTGCTCCGTGTTTATTAACCAACATTTCCTCCGCCATTCTTTGCAAATCGTAATCAATGGTTAAAGTTAAATCTTTTCCAGTTACAACTTCTTTGTCAAGCTCTCCATTTTTATAAGAACCAATACTTCTTTGGCGAATATCTTTTTGGATATATTTCATTCCTTTTTCGCCTCTGAGCTCTTTTTCGTAAGCTTTCTCGATGCCGCTTTTTCCTACAATATCGCCTGGTAAATAATACAATGAATCTTTCTTAATATCATTATCATTCACCTGATTAGTATAACCCAAAAGATTTCCGGAAGTATTAATTTCATATTGTCTCTGCGGACGCGGAACAATTGAAAATGCCGGATATTTGAAAATCAATTCCTGAATCCTTGCCATATCTTCACGACTTAGATTTTTCATAAAAGTCATTGGTGTCAGCTTAGAATAATATTTCTCTTTCTCAATATTTTTCATCGTTTTGATGAAATCGGGTTTGGAAATATTCAATAATTTACAAAAACCAAGCGTATCGAAATCAGGTTTAAGAAGTGCTGCAGTGTATGAAATTTCAAATGCTGGTTGATTTCCAACAAGTATTTTTCCATTTCTATCAAAAATAACTCCTCTTGGTGGAATTACGTATTCGATTTTAATTGATGTATTGGCTGCATTAAGCGCATATCTATCTGTGAATAATTGTAAATACGAAAGCCTTGCAATAAAAATTAATGCAATAATAGAAAGCGCTAGAATGATTCTGAGGTATTGTGATTTCATATGTATTTTTCAATCTTTTCAGAGGACATATGCAACCTCGGTTTCAAAGAGAGTATTTTTTGGTATTGGATAGACATGCTTTCGGTTCAGACTTTTTGCTTGATTTTAAATGCTAATGTATAGGCTAATATAAATACAAACGAGATTATACTGGTTACTATTACATTAAATAAAATTTCAAAAAATCTATCGAATTTAAAAAACTCGATGTACTGTACCAAAAATTGATGGATAAAAATACTGGTGATAATAAAAAAGATGAACTGAGTCCATTGGATACTTTGGAAAGAAAAGAAATCCGTAGTCGTATCCGTTGATGTTCTGAATATGATTGTCCTAAAGTAAGCGATAACTGTCGTCGCAAAAGCATTGATACCCCAAGTTCCCAAAAATGCGTCCACACATAATCCTAATAAAAAGCTCAATCCTAAAAACTGAAATTGATTTCGAAAAAACGGATAGAACATTACAAACACCGGGTAAAGCACAGGAATATATTGCCCAAACAAAGCAATCCTGTTCAGGATGAAAACCTGAAAAGCTGTAAGTATTGCTATTAAAAGCAAATCTGATGCAATGTTTCTACTGACCATCTTTTTTAATTTGAGCCTTTAAAGTATCATCTATTTTCTGAACCTCCGATTTTTTAAGATTTCTTACAACATAAACCGTACTCAGTTTTCCGATTTTCTCGCTAAGTTCTACAGAAACGTCCCAGAATCCTGTCTTGCTGTCAACCTGATAACCGGCAACTGTTCCCACCAAAATCCCTGCAGGAAAGATTGAAGATTTTCCGTCTGTTACAACCGTATCTCCAACTTTTAGCGGAACATATTTCGGGATATCAGAAAGCGTCATCGTTCTGGTATCATCTCCTTTCCAGGAAAGTGTTCCGAAATATCCTGACTTTTTAAGCGATGCACTGATTTTGATTTTATTAGTACTCAAAACCGACTGAACCAAAGAATAATTATCTGTTGTATTGATAACGATTCCGGCAATTCCTCGAGGTGCAATAACACCCATTTTAGAACTTACGCCTTGCAGACGCCCTCTGTTAATTGTGAAATAATTATCTTTTCTGTTGATAGTATTGTAAACAACTTCGCCGTCAACAAAAGTATAAATCTGTCCGCCTCCGATTGTATCATAAACTCTTCGGAAAACAGGTTTATCTAACTTTTCTTTTCCGTAAAGTTCTTTCATCAAAGCTTTATTCTGAACAACAAGGTCTTCATTGATTTGTTTTAATTTCAAGTAAGAAGTTCCCTCATCGATATAACCGGAAACCCAAGAATTGAAAGCCGCCGTTTTTGCTGCCAGGAAACTTTGCTGCATAGCATTTTTGCTGAATATCAGTACAATTGCAACCAATTGCAGGAATATGAAGAACACAAATAATGCATTCTTGGAAAAAAATCTCAGCAAAGCACCCATCTAAAAAAAGACCTCGAAAAAATTATTATTTGATAAGGAAATTGAATTTATCCATATTTTTAAGAGCGATCCCTGTTCCTCTTACAACCGCTCTCAATGGGTCTTCTGCCACGAAAACAGGAAGTCCGGTTTTTCTGTGAAGTCTGTCTGCCAAACCTCTCAAAAGAGCGCCACCACCAGCAAGATAAATTCCGGTTTTGTAGATATCCGCGGCCAATTCAGGAGGAGTTAAAGATAAAGTTTCCATAACTGCATCCTCGATTCTGATAATCGATTTATCCAGAGCTTTAGCAATTTCTTTATAATTGACCATAATCTCTTTTGGTTTCCCAGTAATCAAATCTCTACCTTGTACAGGAATATCATCAATCGGAACGTCCAGTTCTTCAACAGCTGAACCAACTTCTAATTTGATTCTTTCTGCGGTTCTTTCTCCGATATATAAATTATGATGCGTTCTTAAGTAATAAGCAATATCATTGGTGAAAACATCACCAGCAATTTTCACAGATTTATCACAAACAATTCCACCAAGTGCAACTACAGCAATCTCCGTTGTACCTCCACCTATATCGATAATCATATTACCTTCTGGTTTTTGAACATCAATCCCAACTCCTATTGCAGCAGCCATTGGTTCATAAATCAAACGGACTTCTTTCGCATTCACTTTTTGAGCAGAATCTCTTACCGCCCTTTTCTCAACCTCAGTAATACCTGAAGGAATACAAATCACGATTCTAAGTGCTGGTTGGAAAAGCTTTCCTTTGATGCCCGGAATTTGATTGATAAATTCCTTAATCATATGTTCTGAAGCGTGGAAATCTGCAATAACGCCATCCTTCAAAGGACGAACCGTCTTGATATCCTCGTGAGTCTTCCCTTGCATATGTTTTGCTTGCTCCCCAACGGCAATCGGCTTACCAGAAGAACGCTCTATCGCAACGATAGAAGGCTGATCCACAACGATTTTGTTATTGTGAATAATAAGCGTGTTCGCAGTCCCTAAGTCAATCGCAATTTCTTGCGTAAACATATCCAATATACCCATTTTGTTCAGTCATTATTAAGTTTACAAAGATATAAATTTAGACTTATTCTCTGTCCTGATTTCAAAATAATTTGGTTAAAATTTCCTTAAAATTTCAAGAATTTTTCACCACCCATAAATCTGAATTCCAATTAGAAATCAAAAATTATTACTCCTATAAAAAATCTATTAAAACATTGTTGTTCTTCTACGTTTTTAGACAGAGTTTATAGATTTTATCAATTTTCGAAAATGAAATTCAGAAAGAGTCTTTGTTTTAAAAATCGTAATTTTGCAAACTGAAAATGAGTCCAAAACATAAATTTCATCAAACATCAGATTTTGCAGTTCTAAGCATCAGTTATGAAAAAGCTGATGCAGAAATCCGTGGAAAATTTGCTTTTTTTGATGACCACATAAAATCTTTTGCCAACAAAATCCACGAAGAGGATTTGGGCGATGCGTTTGTGGTTTCCACTTGCAACAGAACCGAAATCTATTCTACCACCAAAAATTATCTTCACATTGCAGAATTGTATTGTAATACTGTTGGCGTTCAGCTTTCAGACTTTTTGAAATATGTGAATGTTATTCAGCGCGAAGATGCTTTATTTCATCTTTTCCGGGTTGCAGCAGGTTTGGAAAGTCAGATTATCGGCGATTTCGAGATTGTTTCTCAAATCAAGAACGCCTATCATCGATTCAAAAAGTACAAAGATTTTTCTAATCCATATCTGGAACGCGCGATTAATTCATCGATTCAAATTTCAAAAAGAATCAAAAACGAAACTGGAATCAGCACTGGTTCTGCTTCGGTTTCTTACGCGGCGGTTCATTATATTTTGAACAACACCAGACATCTCCACGAGAAAAACATCTTGCTTCTTGGTGTTGGAGAAATTGGACAAAACACGATTGAAAACCTCGTGAAGCACGTTTATCAGCCAAAAATCAAAATCGCGAACCGTTCTTTTGAAAAAGCTGAGAAAATTGCTGATAAATATAAAATTCCACAAATCGATTTCAATCTTTTTCCTGAAGAATTGAAACAAACTGATGTTCTTATTGTCGCAACCGGTGCTCAGAAATATATTATTGACGAATCTAATTTCCCTAAGGATAAAGAAATGCTTGTCATAGATTTATCAATTCCGAATAATGTTCAGAAGGAAGTTGGAAGCTGGGAAAATGTCACATTGATAGACGTGGACCAACTTTCGCAAACCATCAAAGCTACGATGGAACAACGCAAAAAAGAAATCCCGAAAGCAGAAGGAATCATCAAAGAAATGGCGAAGGAATTTGTGGATTGGGAAAAGAAAAGAAAACTGGCTCCGAATATCAATCAGTTCAAAAATTCTTTGAAACAGATTGAGGAAAATGAGATGCATAACATCCATAAGAAATTCCATTATGCAAAAATCGAGGATATGGTTTTATCTAACAATTTAGTACAGAAAATCACAAACCGATTTGCAAAATATATTCTGGAAAACCCTTCCCGTGCAGATGAAATCACGAAAATGATGGAAGATATTCTGGACATCCATAAACAAGAATCCGATGACGACAATAAAAATAGGAACGAGAAATAGTCCGCTTGCACTTTGGCAGGCTCACGAAGTTGAATCGAAACTACAGAATCTGGGTTTCCAAACCGAGATTGTTCCTATCCTAAGTTCTGGCGACAAAAATCTGGACCAACCGCTTTATGCCTTGGGGATCACAGGCGTTTTTACTAAAGATTTGGACATCGCTTTATTGAATGATGAAATTGATATCGCCGTTCATTCTTTGAAAGATGTTCCAACACAATTGCCGAATAACATTCAGATTTCTGCCGTTTTGGAAAGAGACTTCCCAGAAGATGTTCTGGTTAGAAATAACGATGCCGAACCTTTAGATTTGGAAGTTTTGAAAATCGCCACAAGCAGTTTGAGAAGACGCGCTTTTTGGTTGAAACAATTCCCAGAAACCGAATTTACCGACATCCGCGGAAACGTTCAAACCCGTTTGAAAAAACTGGGTGATGGCATTGCCGATGCGACTTTATTTTCTCTTGCAGGAATCAAAAGAATGAATATTGATGTTCATTACGAGCAAATTCCGTTTATGTTGCAAGCGCCTTCACAAGGTGTTGTTGCGATTGCCTGCAAAATCGATAATCCGGAATTGAACGATATTTTAAAATCGATTTCTCACCAGGAAACTGAAATTTGTGTTAATATAGAAAGAGAGTTTCTGAAAACTCTTGAAGGCGGTTGCACAGCTCCAATTGGCGCAAAAGCTGAGATGGTTGATGGACAAATTAGATTCCTTGGAAGACTTTGTTCGCTTGACGGAAAAAACTGCATCGAAACCGACGAAATTTTTGACTGGAATAATTCTGAAAACTTTGGAGAAAAAATCGCTTTGAAAGTTCTGGAAAATGGAGGAAAAGGACTGATGGAAGAAATTAAAAAATCTCTGTAATTTAACCACAAAGAAACAAAGGATTTCACAAAGCGCACAATTAACAAGCCTTGTGTTCTTCGTGAAAAAAATTTTGTGAACCTTGCGTTAAAATCCTCAATATGAAAATCCTTTTTACAAAATCACTAGACAAAGAAAAAGTTGCTGAGAAATTGGGAACGGAGTTTTTGGTTGATTTTGTTGAAGTTATCCATACTGAAATCTTAAAAACTAAAATTTTCAGTTTAAAAAACAATTCATTGATTTTCACAAGCGTGAATGGTGTAAAAGCTTTTTTTGAAAATGGATTTTCTGCCAACGAAAATTTTGCGGAACCGAAAAATTACAATAAAATTTATGTGGTAGGTTCGCAGACGAAAAAGGAACTGAGGAAACATAATTTTGGGACTTTTAAACTTTGTAGGAATGCCCACGAACTTTCGCAGTTTATTGTTGAGAACTCAGCGAACGAAAAGTTTTTGCATTTCTGCGGAAATATTGCACTTGATATCTTAGATGAGAAATTGCCATTGCAAAATATTTCCTACAAAAAAGTCCCTGTTTATAAGACAAAACTACTCTATCCGAAAATCGATGAGAAATATCAGGTGATAGTTTTTTTCAGTCCGAGTGGAGTTCGTAGTTTTGCGAAGTTTAATAATTTTAACGATGTCAGGATTTTTTCGATTGGAAAAACCACAACTTCTGAATTAGAAAAACTAACTGATAATAAAATAATTACAAGCTCGAAAAATACTTTAGCGGATTTGTTGAATTTGATTAAAAGTGGAGCTAATTTTTAGCTCGCAGATTATTCAGATTTAGCAAATTTTTAAGTTGTCGCATTTTTTGCAATATCTCAAATTAATGAAAATTGAAACGTTGCAAAATGCAGTAGTTGAAAATATTTGAAAATAAAAATGATTAAAAACGACCTATATTTAAAAGCACTTCGCGGGGAAACCGTAGAAAGACCGCCAGTTTGGATGATGAGACAAGCCGGAAGATACCTGCCGGAATTCATCGCTTTGCGCGACAAATACGACTTTTTTACAAGATGTCAAACGCCGGAATTGGCTTCGGAAATCACGGTGCAGCCGATTAGAAGATTTCCTTTGGACGCGGCGATTTTGTTCTCCGATATTTTGGTGGTTCCGCAAGCAATGGGAATCGATTTCAAAATGAAAGAATCAGTTGGCCCTTGGCTGGATGAACCTATCAGAACTGCTCAACAAGTTGACAACGTCATTGTTCCTGATGTGAATGACACTTTGGGTTACGTTTTTGATGCGATAGAAATGACTTTGGAAAAACTGGACAATGAGATTCCTTTGATTGGATTTGCGGGTTCGCCTTGGACGATTTTCTGTTATTGCATCGAAGGTAGAGGTTCTAAGGATTTCAATATTGCGAAATCGTTTTGTTTTCTACAGCCAGAAGCAGCGCACAAATTACTACAAAAAATTACTGATACAACAATTGCTTACTTAAAAAGAAAAGTTGAAAAAGGTGTTTCTGCCGTTCAGGTTTTTGATTCTTGGGGCGGAATGCTTTCACCGGCTGATTATCAGGAATTTTCTTGGCAGTATATTAATCAGATTGTTGAAGCGCTTGCACCATTGACGCACGTTGTGGTTTTCGGAAAAGGTTGTTGGTTTGCATTAGACGAAATGACAAAATCTAAAGCTTCTGCAGTTGGGGTGGACTGGACAATTACGCCGGAATTAGCCAGACAATTCACGAATAATGCCGTGACTTTGCAAGGGAATTTTGACCCTTCAAGATTGCATTCTAAGCCGGAAACGATTAGAAAAATGGTTCACGAAATGATTAACCGTTTTGGGAAAGACAAATACATCGTCAACCTCGGACACGGGATTTTACCTAATATTCCAGTAGAAAACGCCGAAGCTTTTATCAAAGCCGTGGTGGAATGGAAACCATAAACAATTTAAAAAGGAGCAAAATAATTTGCTCCTTTTTTATTCTAATTGTCCGGGCGCCGGTTGTGCTTGCGGTTTTGTTGTTTCGTCTGTAACACCATCTCTGCGTGGGATTGCTGGTTGAGCCACTTTTTCATCTGCCTCTTTTTGTCTTTGCTCAATATTTGCGGTGTCTACCATTTTTGGAGTGTTACTTTTTTGAGTAGACTTTGTTGATTTGAGCACGGTCGTCTTTGTGGATGATTTAGTTTCTAATTTTTTTGTTGTCTGAGCGGTCATCAAGACTGTTCCGAAAGTAAGAAAAGTGGCTGTCATTAATATCTTTTTCATAATAATTTATTTTTGTATTAATTACATTAACCCAAATATCAAACCAAATTTTAAAAATAAAAAACCAGAGCAATTATACTCTGGTCATTTTTAATTTTAAAATCCTATCTTGTTGGATTCGGATTTGTTGGACTTGTTGGTTCTAACGGTTGTTGAGGATTGGTAGAATTGTTTGGATTCGTTGTGTTTGGATTCTGCAAAGTTCCGTTATTTGGTAACGTATTGTTCGGGGTTTGCATTGTTCCATTATCCGGCAAAGTCTGATTTTGTCTCAGTCTATCCGGATTGCTCTGCATTTTTTGTTTATTATTAATTGTTGCAGTGTCAACAGTCCTGTTCATTCCGTTGGGTTGAACAGTTTCAGGAGCTTTCTGATTCATTTTGTCAATCTTTTTCTCCTTGCTCGTTTTATTAGTTCTTGAGGTGTCTTGTGGCGGTGTTACCTGTGCGGTAACGAACATTGCTCCGAAAATCATCAGACCGCCTGCTATTAACTTTTTCATAATACTTTTATTTAGTGTTGATTATCAAGACCAAACATTAAACCAATATTATGTTAAATTCGGAAATTATAAGATTTTTGGGAAAACTTTAGGATAAGCTATTTTTCCAAAACTTGTCTCATTTTCTCCACAAAGACATAAGTTGCAGGACAAATTAAGGTATTCTTGATTGTGAGATTATTAATCTGATAAATCTTCTTCCGGTCTGTGTGAGGATATTCTCTACAAGCTTTTGGGCGAACATCATAAATTGAACAAGTGTTGTCATCATTCAGGAAAAAGCAAGGCAAGTTTTGAAGAACTTTATCATTGTCTTCATCTACTCTCAGAAATTTGGACTCAAAATCGGCTTGTTTCATCCGAAGGTGCTTTGAAATTCTCTCAATATCTTTCTCTGTGTAAAGCGGACCTGTGGTTTTACAGCAATTCGCACAGCTGAGACAATCAATTTCTTCAAATGTTTCTTCGTGCTTTTCCAAAACTAAATAATCCAGATTTTTTGGAGGTTTCTTTTTGAGTCCGTCCAGAAATTTTCTGTGTTCTTTTTGTTTGAGTTGAGCTTGCTGTTTATAGAAATCGAGGTTCATAATTAAGAAATGTTTGGTAATGGTGCAGGAAAATTACTATTAATCAAATCCAAATTAAGGACGGTAAATCTATTGGTTTCATCTGGCGCATACATTTTTTCGAACTTGGCTCCGTAAATAATTTCGTCTGAGGTGTAACTCGTTCTCTGAACCACATCGCTGGAAAATATACTATCAAAAGCCTTCACGTGAACGATAATTTCTATATCCGTATTTTTCAAATCATCCGCATTTAATCCATAAAACGGAGATTCTTCATCTATATAATGTACGATGGTCCAATTCAGAATCAAAGATGTAATTTTTGTGACTTCGAGTTTCAGATTGTAGAATGAACTTTTAGTCTGTCCATTTTCTGTGACTTCGAAGGAAGTTAAAACCGTAATACTGGCATCCGTAAGCGAAGTATTTTTGAATGGCGCCATCCGGAACATCAATCCCGTTTTGTCTTTGTGAGGTGATATCAGGGCGACATCACTAAATTGCAAAAAAGCTCTTGGACGCGAAAAACGGCCGTAAAAAAGACCCGTCGCAATGGCAAATGCCAACAATCCCAAGAAAGCTTCAAAAGTCGCCACCAAACTAGCCAGAAAACCGACTGGTGCAATCCGTCCGTACCCAACCGTGGTAAAGGTTTGGGAACTGAAAAAGAACACATCCGTAAACTCGTTTTGGAAATTGCTTTTGTCAATACCAGTCAGGTGTTCGATCCCAATTGAATAATAAATCAGTGCAAAGATAAAATTGACAACAACATAACTCCCAACCAACAATCCAATAAACTGCCATCTTTTCAGGTTCAGCATCGTATGATACCAGCTGTAACGATTCAGGATATTGATGCCTTTCTTCTTGATATTCGGATAGCCATCTTTGTTGATAAATCTGCCTGAAAAATTATCCCCAAAACCAGTGTCTTTGGTTGAATTTAATCTGGAAAAACTGAATTTTGACATAATTGCAAAATTACATTTTAATTTGTTTTAATTTTGAAAAATGAAAGATATTCAGACACGCGCCGATGTAGAATTTTTGGTCAACAAATTCTATGACCAAGTTATAAAAGATGATTTAATCGGATTTTTTTTCACAGATATCGCAAAAATTGACCTCAGCAAACATCTTCCGAAAATGTATAATTTCTGGGAAAGTATTCTTTTAGGAAATCCTGTTTATGAAGGTCATCCAATGGCGAAACACTTTCCAATCAATGAAGTTTCGGCTTTGGAAGAAAAACATTTTAATCGTTGGTTACAGATTTGGGAGAAAACGGTTCACGATAATTTTGAAGGCGAAAATGCTGAAAACGCCATCGCAAGAGCTCTGAATATCGCCAGAATTATGAGTTTCAAAATGTCGAATGCTAGGAATTAATATTTTAAATGCAAAGCCCGCAAAGTTTTTTTGACTACTCTATGTTTTTTAAGATTCACAAAGGCGTAAAACTTATCAAAGAAAACACACTTCTAAACGTTGAATCACACGCAGCCCGACTTGAGCGGAAATCCTTTTTTGCGTGTACAAAAGTTATATTGAACCTGAAATTGTCTGCAAAAAAGATTGGGAGCGGAAGGCGGATTAAGCTGCCCCAATAATTTCAAAAATTCAGATGATGTAGCTGGCAATCTATCCAATCCGTCAACATATGAAAGAGCAAACCAACGCCAATAATTCTTGGAACGCCTCTAAAAAACAACAACAGAAAATAGACGCCCATCGCCCAATAGGTGTGAAACGGATGAAAATTGATACTGCATCTGTCCGGTGCAAAAATCGGTGTGCTGAGCAAATGGTCAGCATCTACGAGCATTGTCCCAAGCATTATGAAATAAGCTTTTTTCCAGTCTTTCCTAAAAAAGATGTAAGCCAACACAATGGGAAAACCAAAATGCATAAAATAATGGATGATTGTTTTTAATGATAAAATTTCTGAAACATTCATCTTATTGGCTTAATATAAATGGTAATTTATCTTTTTTTAATTGCAGTTTCAGGTAATAATAATCTGCCTTGTTGCCATAAAAAAGGTAATCTACTTTTGAAATCGATTTTTTGTCGGAGGGCGAAAGTACTTTTAGTAAATCAACGAATAATAAATTATTTTTAAGCAATATAAAACTGCCTGATGGCGATTCTCCAAAATTTATATTTTTCCGAGTGGATTGAATCGAAATCTCAAAGGAATTTTTCTTGATTTCATTAGGTTGAAATGGAATTGCTGTGAATTGATTTTCTGCATTAATCCATTTCTGATCTTGAAAGTAAGACCAAAGTTTTTCGGTTTCAGGACTTTGTATATTAATCGTATAATTAGGTTGTACCAACTTCTGATAGCTGACTTTTTCTACCTCGTTGAAATTATCATCATAAGTATAACTCACAATCTTGTCATTAACAGATTCTAATTCTGAAATCGCACTAACGGAATTGATGTCAATCGAATCAATCAGATTTTCATTAAATAATTTTGAGACGATTTTAGCATTTTTAGAATCTAATTTCAATTTTAGAAACTGTGTTTTCTTTTCCAAATCCGAGATTTGTGATGAGAAAATATCCTGAACAGTTTTGGTTTTGATTTCGATATTATCGTCATTCAGATAGAATGCAAACTTGTGAATTTTAGATTTTGCAAAATAGGACACGCTCGCAACCGAATTATTAATTAGCTCATCAGCGTATAAACCTTTGGTTTTAGACTTAAGAATCAAGTTTGATTTTTCCTCGAACGAAGAATTTGAAAAGCCTATAACACATTTTGAAGCTTCAATTTTGACAGAAAATCTATCTTTTTTATAAATATTATTTTCTGCTATTTTGAAACCTTTTCCCTTTAAAAATTCAAGAAAATTGTCTTTATTCTTAATTTCAAAAATGCTGTACCATTGCGAAAAATTGGTGTTTTCTAAATGAAAAATCTGGATATAATCCGGAATTATCAATCCATTTTTTTTGGAATTCAATCTAGAACCTTCAAACCAAACAGATGGATGTCTTAGTGACGAGAAAAAATATTGCTCTTTTAATTTTTTGACATCAATCAAAACTACAGCATCTGCATCTTTGGGAACCAATTGTAAATCCTTGTCCTTGAGAGACCAGAAAAAATAGCTAACAATTGCCAACACAAAAATAACCAGAATAAAGACCAAACTTTTCTTCATTTATAATTCCGTTGGCGTTTTAGGTTCTGTCAGTTTTATGATGTCGTTGCAGAAATCAAAGAAATACATTAAACTATTGTCCGAAGAATTAGGCGTTGTGTAATTGATCTCTGTTTCGATGCTTTCTTTTTTCGGCTCCGATTTAAAATCGAAATCGCCCATATTTTTCCTGAAAAGATCCAAACTTTTTTTATCCGATCCGGTTTTGAATTCCTGCTCCAAACCATTTAAAAACCTTCTCATATCAAGTTTTCCATACACAGGAAATTTAGATGCTTCTTTTGCAAATTTTTCAGTTGTCGAAGATTGTTTTTTAGCAAGTAGATTGCTTGGAGAAGTCGCCAGATAAACGATTCCGTCTTTTACGGTAAAACAAAGCTGATCGATATAGGTATTATTTTTCGCATCATTTTTGAAGAAATAAACATCGCCATTTTTCACAAATTTTTTTGCTAATTCTTTGCTGGTCGACAAAACATTGAAAACTCTTTTCCAATAATTCTCGTTATCCGTCGCAAAAGCAAAAGTGAAATCCGGAACTACAACATCCTTCATTTTTTTGACTTCTTTGCTGTTGTAGTTTTCATCATATTCGTAATCTGTGTATTCAACTTTTTTGGTATTGAGTTCATTCAAAACAAAGATTCCGTTACCTGGCGCAATTTTAGAAATCGCTTCTTCATCCAACACAATTTTTACAGTTTCTAATACGAGTTCTAGTTCTTTTTGATATTTGGAATTATCATCAGAATTACTCTCAAAGAAACTGTACATCAAGTCAAAATACTTGTATCCATCGATATTAATTGCATAGTAACCAATACTTTTATCATTGATTAAAGCTGTCAGTTTTTTATTCTTTTTACCTTTATAAACCGCAGCCATATTTTTCTGAATCTCAGGATTTTTATGCTGGTAATTGCTGACCAACCTCACTTTATTCTTTTCAAAATAAAGATTGTAGAATGTGTTAGAATCATAAAAATTATCGATTAAACCGCCCAATTTGTAAGCGCTCATCATCTTACTGTAAAGTCCGTTTTGGAAAATCTCACCATAACTCACAAAAGCAAAAACATCGGACTTTGCATCCTGAAAAGCTACCAATTTTTTAGGAACTTCAATTTCTGTCCCCGCATCAAAATATTTATCAAAATCAATCTCAGCCAAGGATTTTAGAATCTTAAAATCTGCAGCTTTTATCGAGTCCATTTCTTTTTGATAAGCCAATTCCTCTGCTTCCTCATTATACTCTTCCGTAGGTTTTGCAGATGCAACTTCTTCCGAATCTAAGTTTTCCGTAGTTTTTTGTTCAGGATATTTGTGGTGTTTTTCCAGGTATTTGATATCTTTCTGAAGACGCACAATTTCCTGTTGATGTTCTTTGATATCTTCTTTCTGATATTTGATTTCGTCCTTTAGATATTTGATTTCTTCTTTGTAATCAAATGGTTTTTCTGGCTCATAATAAGTTGAATCAACAGCAGCGATAGAATCTGTAGCTATAGCCGCAGAATCTATTACAACAACAGAACTATCTTGGTCATTCCACAAGACTTGTGGGAATTTTTTGGTGTAAGTTATGAGGCTCATCACCGCTTTTTTATCATTCCATGCAACAAAAGATTCATTGTTAAGATGGACATAAGAATATTTGTCTTTCTTGGTTACTTCCAATTCTTTTTTGGCAGAAGTATTCAAAAAATTCAGAAATTTTTTGGAATCTTTTAAAATCAAATGTGCCGTGTAAGTTTTTACAGTATCATTGAAAACAGCATAATGGTATTGCTTAGCATCGTTTTCTAAACCAATATCAGAAAAGTCTTTCCAGCTTGGTTTTTCAGCACTATTTTTATTTAAATCTTGTAAAATTGGATTGAGTTTCTGCCAGTCAACTTTGCCATTCAACTGTTTTCCATTGACTTCCATATAAAACAAAACATTATCCGGAACCTGAATTCTGCTTTGCGAAATAGCAAAACTGAAACAGAATAATAAAAATAGGAATAGAACTTTCTGTAAAATTGATTTCATAGTTTGTTGTTTTTATTGCAGTGTAATATTATTTTGAACTTGTTTTTTCTGAAGGATAAAATCTAAAATTGTTCCATCCAATTTTATTGCTTTTTTGTTGGGTGAGATTTTATATTCAGAATTGGTTTGAGATTTTATCAGATTTTCGAATTGTAAAATCGAGGTATAAGTCGCATTATTAAATACTTCTTTATCTGCAGAACTCATTTTATCATATTCGGTTTTGAAACTGGAAATTTTATTTCTTACCAATATTTTCTCCGATAAATTATTTTTATAAAGCTGAGTCGGAACCATTTTTCCAATAACATTTTTCGATTTCAACAATTCCAAACCAGCATTGATATTTTCAATTTTCTTGAAATTACAACTCAGTTTAATAATATAATTTTCTGCATCGAAAGACGTTTTTACATTGCTGATTCCCGCAACGGTTTTGAAAATTGCAGAAGCGTCATTCAGTTTTTTATCAATTTCGGATTTCTTGGGAACTTTTTTACCGTTGATGGTTTCCATTTTGGAGATAGATTGCAGACGTGTCTTGCTTTTGCTGGCATTCAGAATTACAGAATATTCTCCGCTTCCATCGGCTTTCAAACTAATTTTATCGATGATATCAAAGCAACTTGTCAAGCTGAGAAAAACAAAGAAAATAAAACTATATTTTAAAATAACTTTCACAGTATAGATATTTAGTAAACTAATTTTTATGAATAAATTCGGGAAATGTTGATTCTCAGATTCTGCCTTTCAAATAATCTTGCCGAAGTTCTTCATCCAATTTCTCAATGGCATAACGGAGACAAGTTCTTGGCATTTCTTTATAATGAAGATCGAGGAAGTTCAACAATTCGGTTTCGTTCATTTTTCCCATTTCGCGAAGAAGCCAGCCGTTGGCTTTGTGCATCAAATCGTGTGGATGTTTTAAATTTTTCAAGGCAAATGTTTTCGTCAGTTCAAATTCTCTTTTCTTAATGTGAAACATTGTTCCAACAATTGCCATTCGTTTTTCCCACATATCATCAGAATCTGACAGTTTTTCAAGGATTTTAGAATCTTGATTTTCAAAACAGTACCGACCTAAAATTTTATAACACGATGTATCAACCAAATCCCAGTTATTGATGTGTTTTGTATGTTTCAGATAAAAATCAATGATTTCTTTTTGTTGAATTTTATCTTTAGTCTTCTCAAATTTGTAAACCAACATCAACAAAGCTGTCAAACGATGTTCGTGAATTTTTGAAGACAATAACTCACTTAATTCTTCAAGAGAAATCTTATTGTAAAATTCTTTTGCTACAATTCTTTGGTCCGGAACAGTTACGCCAATAAATATATCGCCTTCGCCATATTCACCTTTTCCAGTTTTGAAAAATCTGGGAAAGAATTCTGCTTTTTCGGGAATTGATAAATCGGATAAAGCTTTAGAAATTGTTATTGCGAGAGACATTATTTCAAATTTAATTGATTCTGAAATTCTTCCAAATATTTTGCAAGATGAAAACCATCCATCAAGCCGTGATGCGCTTCCACAGAAATCGGCAACATTTTTCGTCCATTTTTCTCACTGAATTTTCCAAAGACAATTTTTGGAATTGATTCTTTTGGGTCAAAATCTGTCGGATGAAGCAAACCTGTAAAACTGGTCCAAGGCATTGTAGAATGTCGGATGTGATTCGGTGGTAATTCTTCGTTTCTGATTCTTAAACCTGTGGAGTTTTGAACCTCATCAATTTCCTTCTGTAAATTTTGATTAAATATTTGAAAATCAATAGAATACTCGAAGAAAGAAAAACCAAACGTCCCGTCATTTCTGGCAATCGTAGAACCAACGTGAACAATATCGAATGCTATAACTTCATCATTCACAATTCGATAGCCAAATTCTTCTACCGAATTAATTGCCTTCATCGATTTATGAAGATAATGGGCGAAGAAAGACTCGTTATTTTCTTTAGCAAATTGATAAGTTTCTGTACAATCAACTTCGGTAACGATTCCAAAATAAGGACTTTTCATTCCGGAAAAAAATTCAAAATGTTCTTTTCTCTTCCAGTTTTCAACATCAATAATTTTCATTTCTAAATTTAGATTAATGAATTTCTTCTTCTAGTATTTTTTCTTCTGTAGCAATTTTCTTAGGATTCGCGACTTTTGCAATTGTCAATCCCTGAACTATAATTGAAAACACAACTACACAATAAGTGATGCTGATGATAATTTGGCTGTACTCATTAATCGGAATCGATAAAGCTAAAGCAATAGAAACACCGCCACGGATTCCACCCCAGACCAAAACTTTCACAGTTTGCGGACTGAATCGGTATTTGAAAGCCATAAACTTTGTCGGAACAAAAATCGCCACCCAACGTGCCAACAAAACGATTAAAATACAAATCCCGCCTGCTACTAAATATTCATTTAAATCTTTGATTAACAGCAATTCAAACCCGATAAACAGGAATAGAACAGCGTTCATTATTTCGTCAATCAATTCCCAAAATTTGATGAGATAATCTTGCGTTTCAGATTTCATTTTGAAACTTTCACTGAAATTTCCCATAAATAATCCGGCAGCAACCATCGCCAAAGGTGCAGAAATATGCATCTCGTGAGCAATCAAATAACCACCCATAACCACTGATAATGTGATTAATACGGAAATAATATAATCATCCACAACCCGCATTGCCCGCGAAGCCGAATATCCGAGAAGAACTCCTAAAAGCAAACCTCCACCCGCTTCACGAAGCAAAAGCAAACCGATGTTTTCAACATTCAAATCGATTTCTTTTCCGATGGCAATTTGTAAAACGACTGTAAAAACCACAACTGCCATACCGTCATTAAACAAAGATTCCCCAGCAACTTTGGTTTCCAAAGATTTTGAAACTTTGGCTTGCTTTAAAATACTCAGAACCGCAACTGGGTCGGTTGGAGAAATTAGCGCTCCGAAAACGATACAATAAATCAACGGCATCTGAACACCAACCAACGGCAAAAGATAATAAACACCAAAACCAACAGCAAAGGTAGAAATGATAACACCGACAGTAGAAAAAATCACAACTGGTCCGAATTGTTCCTTCAAATCTTTGATGTTGATATGAATTCCTCCCGCAAAAAGCAGAAAGTTAAGCATTGCGCCCATCAGAACTTCAGTAAAGTCGAAGCTGTGTACTAATGCGGTTAAATGTGAAGTTGTCTTTGGTAAAAAATTATCGCCCGATGCAACCAACGTTACAGAAACGATAATCGCAATAACCATTATCCCGATTGTACTCGGTAATTTGAGAACGCGATAATTGATGTAGGCAAATAAGGACGCTAAGACGATAAGAACTGAAAATGAGTAATATAACTCCATTAATTTTTTATTTTGTGTTGATCGTTAAGATTCTCCAATTGATTCAACTTATTTAAATTTATTTTATATTCTTAATTTTCTTCCTCGTCCTCAAAATATTCGAACAACAAATCATTGTAAGGGAAACGTGAAATATGAATCCTGTGAACCTCATCATAAATCATTTTTTTCATCTCAGGGAAATTCTGTTTGTTAAGCGCAGAAATGAAAACCGTCGGATATTTTGATTTTGCCATCCACGTTTTTTTCCATTCTTCCAAAGAAATATTCTTTTTGGACGAAGGCGTCAAATCATCTTCGTCTTTCTTCTCATAACTGAAATCATCAATCTTATTGAAAACCATAATCATTGGTTTCTGATGTGCATCAATCTCCTGAAGAATCTGATTAACAGAAGCAATGTGATCTTCGAAACTATCGTGAGAAATATCGACAACGTGAACTAACAAATCTGCTTCACGCACCTCATCCAAAGTGGATTTGAAAGATTCTACCAATTGTGTTGGCAATTTTCTAATGAATCCAACAGTGTCCGTTAAAAGGAATGGAAGATTCCCAATCACTACTTTTCTAACAGTTGTGTCAAGCGTTGCAAACAATTTATTTTCAGCGAAAACATCGGATTTTGACAAAGCGTTCATCAAGGTAGATTTTCCAACGTTGGTGTAACCTACCAAAGCAACACGCACCATCTTGCCACGGTTTTGTCTTTGGGTTCCCATTTGTTTGTCGATAACTTTCAATTTATCTTTCAGCAAAGTGATTCTGTCGCGGATAATCCTTCTATCGGTTTCGATTTCCGTTTCTCCAGGACCACGCATTCCGATTCCCCCTTTTTGTCTCTCAAGGTGGGTCCACATTCTAGTTAATCGCGGCAGAAGATATTGATATTGAGCTAATTCTACTTGAGTTCTTGCGTAAGAAGTTTGAGCTCTTTGGGCAAAAATATCGAGGATAAGATTGGTTCTGTCTAAGATTTTAACTTCCATATCACGTTCCAGATTTTTTAACTGGGAAGGCGATAACTCGTCATCAAAAATCACAGTTCCAATTTGGTGTTCTTTCACGTAATCACGAATCTCCTCCATTTTTCCTTTCCCTACAAAAGTTTTGGAATCCGGCTGAGATAATTTTTGAGTAAATCTTTTATCAACTGTAGCTCCGGCTGTGAAAGCCAAAAACTCCAATTCGTCCATATATTCTGTCAGTTTATCCTCATCCTGATTTTGGGTAACTACACCTACCAAAACCGCTCTTTCATACTGATGTTCTTTCTTTTCTAACATTTAAAATTTATAATTTTCTGATTCTCACAAGATACTATTTTTAGACAAAAAAACCAAAGGTTAAGTTTCATAATAACGAAATGGTTGTATCTGCAATGAAAAATCTGCGTGCAAAAAAAAGGCCGTTCCCAATAAGGAACAGCCTAAAAAACACAATTTTAAACAATTTTATTTTTTGATAAGTTTGAATGCCTTCACTTCATTTCCGCTGCCTACTTTCATAATGTAAATTCCGGAAGCCAGTTTGGAAAGGTTTATTTCTGCATCTTTTTGATGTAATTCTTTAGCAAAAACCTGTTTGCCTGAAATATCATAAACACTTATATTGTTAATATCCTTGATGTTAGAAATTTTCAAAATATCTTTTACCGGATTTGGATAGAAAGAGATTTGACTTTTAGAAATCTCTGTTGTGCCAAGGATCTTATTAACGTTTACATTAAATACACAAGTATCTATTATAGCACCTTCGTATACAAGGTTATGGATAACAACAGTATTACCTTCAGGAAATGCAGCTCCCGATTCTAATCCTTGGGCCAAAACAACTTGTGGTTCTGGAGTCTCACAAATATAGCTCACCTTGAAAACACCATCAAAACCTTCTTTTGCCGTCCAGTTCTGTCCATCTCCTGTTGTAAACGCAGTGGTTCCGTTTGATAATGCCGATTTTATTTCCCAGGAAACCAACGGCCCCTGCATATTAATGGCAACCCAATATTTCCCCGATGTCAATTCTAATACCTCAGGCAATTTGATAACCGTTTCATATGCTGTTCCACCAGTAGTACTTCCTATCTCATTTTGTGATTCTATCGTTGGCGTAGCATAATTCATAATCAATTCTCCCGGCTTGCCATTATTATCTTTATAGAATGCAACAGTGGCTCCGTAAGAGAATCTGATCAAATGAGGAATAACTTTATCGATTTTCAAAGTTTTTCCAGCAGGAATCACAAAGTCGTTAGCTACAGTATTGAAGTTTGAAGCCGGCATCCAGTTTTCATAATTATTTCCAGGATAGTCTATGCCACAACTGGAGCTTCCTTGAGAACCGCAATTGAATGGCAAATTATAATTCACGACTGCAGTTTCTCCTCCTGGGATTGTATTCACATTAATATCTGAAGGACAGGTAAAAGCACATCCTGGATCTGCGATACCACCAGAAATATTCAAAGTATAATCTTCCGCTTGTCCGGAATTGTAATAATAACCAGAAGCACCTGTTGGCCAAAATAGAGAATACTCCGTAGCCGATTGCATTTTAAGTACTCTTATTCTTGTATTCCCGTTGATTGCATTTTGCGGAACTGTTATTGGGAATTGAGTGAATTTATCATCTACACCAGAAGATGCGAAAATATAACCTTCACTGATGATTTCGTTGCCTTCATCCAGAATACCGTTGTGATTCCAGTCAACAAAAAGGGTATAAGTATCCGGCGCATAATCAACACGATTTTTACCTTTGATTTTTACATTGTAGGTTTGACCTGCTTGTAGATCGAACACTTTATCTGTCATATCTTCATAGAAAGCAGAACTATTTGGGTCTGAATTATAGCCCACACCATTCACTTCGAAACGTGTTATTGGTGTTGCCGGAATGCCATTGTCCACATTAGAAATTAAATCATACGACTGCGGATTAGGGTTGTCTGGCAATATTCTGAATTCTGTTGTACCGTAGAAATTAGTTTCAAATTGCTCTACATTGATTCTCCAGGTTCCTGCTACATCAGGCATCGTGTCTCCCCAAGGATAAGTTGGCGTATTTCCATTGAAATCAATATCAAAATTTCCGTTGGCATCTGCATAGTATTGTCCGGTAATTCCTGAGCCAGACTCGTTCGGAGAGAAAATATGGACCACGACTTGTGCATTCGGTTCAATATTTTTGGCGTGTAGTTTTATCCCAAAATTAAAAAACTGTTGCATTGTCAATGTTTTATTAGAAACTGAAGCTTCCAATACTTCATTTTCATTTGCGACAACTTGTAATGTCGCGGTTGCAGTTTTTCCTTGTCCATCTGTTGCCTTCACTGTATGAGCACCTTTCAAAGAACGAATCATCTTGGCGCTTATCTGTACAGAAAAATTCCCTTGAGCATCAACGGTTCCTGTAAAATCTCTCCATCTTTCCCCATTTGCGTCAGTATCATAAACTGTAACTGTAGAGTTAGGAGAAAATCCAGCTCCAACAACAGGAAACCCTCCTGACCAATACCAAAATTCTTCAATTGTATTTGGTTCATCGGAAACCAAAGAAGTATCCAATGTAATCTGCTGTGCGTTAGTTATGCCGAACATAAATAGAAACAGCCACTTAAATAGTAATTTCACATCCATTTTTAAAAATATTTTATAATTATTGAGACAATATTAGAATATCATCAAAGAATTTGAATATTCGTTAAGATAACAATATAACTACTAACAAAAAATCAGAGGTAACATTATATATACAATTGATTTAAAATTTTGAAAATCAATTAATTAAAAAAGTAATTTTTTTTGAAATTTATTCTTCCTATCTTCGGGTCATATTTCTAAAAATGCGTTGGGCTTTTTGTATTTTTTTAGCTTTTAACCTGATATTTGTTTCCGGTCAGACAAGTCTTTCCAAAGACCCGGACAATTACGCCACTACTCTTCTGAAGCAGACGGTGGATTATATGCAAACCAACAGAACAAAGGCAATGAGTTATCTGCAAGAAGCCCTAAAGTTGGAAAACAAATTGGCAGACAGCACAAAAATCAGTCTGTATGTTACTGCAGGAAACACATATAAAGATCAAGAATCTTACTACCAAGCGCTTAATTATTATTACAAAGGATTAGAAATCAACAACAAAACAGATTCGCGTGATTCTTATTCTATCTTAAATAATATTGGAGGTTGTTATTACCTAATGGGAAATTTCAAGAAGGCTAGACAGTTTTGGGAACAATCGCTTAAAAAATTTGAAAGCAGTAAACCTGATGAAAAATCTGTAGAAGGCTCTATTATTTACAACAATCTCGCAGTTCTGGAAAAAGAACAAGGAAATTATGCCCGAGCGTTGGAAATGCTGAAAGAATTCAAGACTCGGAATACGGTGGCGAAAGACACGCTTAACATTATTATGGCTTATGAAAATATTGCCAACGTTAATCTGAAATTAAAAGAAACCGAAACCGCAGTCGATAACCTGAGACAAGGCATCACTCTGGCAAAGAAAATCAAATCGCCTTACGACATTGCAAGTCTTTACAACATCTTGGGAAACATCTACCTCAACAATATTATCAACAGAGATTCTGCATTATATTATTTGAAAAATTCATACGACATCTCTGAAAAAAGTAGTTTTTCTGATTTAAAGTTGTTTTCATCGGAAAATTTGGTAAAACTATTCGAAAAGGAAAAAGATTACAAAAATGCACTGCAATATCTTCATACGGCAAAATCATTATCCGAAGCTTCCATTAATCAGGAAAATAATAAAAAAGTAAACCGATTGGAAATTGAATTCAATGAAAAAATGACCCAAAATGAACTTTTAGCTTCTCAAACCAAAAGAGAGCGCTTTTTTATTTTCGGAATTGTCTTGCTTTTATCTTTCTCGGTTATCATCTTTTTATTATTCCAATTACAGAAAAATAAAACAGCCAAAAGAGTTGCCGAAAACGAATTATTAGCCAAGAAACTAGAAGAAAAAAACAAAGAGCTTACGAATAGCGCTATCCAAATGTTGCAAACTTCAGAAATTATCCAATCCACACAAAAAGAATTGAGCGAGCTGAATTCAGGAACGGAAATGTCGGATAATAAAATATTTCACATTATTTCTGAACTCAAAAAAAGTTCAAAAGGCTTTGGAAAAGATGAGTTCTACAAGATTTTTATGGAAACCGAAGATCAATTCTATAAAAAACTCCTGAATGAATTTCCCGACTTGACTAAAAACGAATTGAGACTTTGTGCTTTCCTCAAACTTAATTTATCATCAAAAGAAATTTCCGACATTACACACCAAAGTCCCCACAGCATTGTAGTTGCGAGGTCCAGACTTAGAAAAAAATTAAGACTCTCCAATTCAGAAAGTCTTAATAATTTTTTGATTAAATATTAGCGTTTAGCTAAGTAAAGTCGCAGTCAACGATTTTTCGAAACTGAAAGCCTGACTTACAGGACAATTTTCCTTGGCATCTTTTGCAATTTTCTGGAAATCATCCTCTGAGATTCCGGGGATTTTTGCATTTAAAGTCAATTCTGACAACGTGATTTTTCCATCAACCAAAGAGATTTTACAATCTGTTTCCAAAGATTCTGGAATAAAACCTGCTTCTGACAACAGAGCTGAAGTTTTCATTGTAAAACAACCTGCGTGAGCTGCTGCCAACAATTCTTCCGGATTGGTTCCAACACCGTCTTCAAATCTGCTTTTGAAGGAATACTGAGTTTCATTAAGTGTTGTACTTTGCGTTGTCAAAACGCCGCTTCCGTCTTTTACAGTACCTTTCCAGACTGCTTTTGCACTTCTTTTCATAATTAATTTTGTTTTGGATTTATATTGTTTAAATTTTAATCAGATAAAATTAATAATTCATCATTTATAATTCATCATTAATTTCTCAATCCCAATCTTGCTCAACAAATTTCATTTTGTCGCCGTTTGCATTGGATAAAGTTAAGAAATGTCCTTCGATTTTGTACTCTGTCATATTTGGTAAAGCTTTTCCGAATGAGTCTTCTAATTTCATTCGCCCATCACAATACATCATTGTGGAACCAACGCCTGAGAATTTTGCTTTTCCATTATTAAATTCTGCCGTGAAAAACATTCCGTTGCAACCCATTTTTGCAGTGTAGCGATTGGGCGATTCTGTATTTTTCGTCAAATCAATATGAGCTTCCAACTTTACCAATTCTTCCTTGGTAAAATCTTTGTATTCAACGAGCATCCACTTTTTGTGAAGATTCTGCATTCCTGACATAGATTGATTTGATGATTTACAAGAAACTGCAAGAAGTAATATTAATGATAAAACACCGATTGATTGTAGAAATTTCATACTTTGAACTTTGCCTAATCTCTTATCCAAATTCATACCATTAGATTTAAAATAATGAGTAAATTAGCCCCATTAAAATAAATTTCTATTATGAAAAAAATATTTTTGGCGCTGACTTTTTTATTGAGCTTTGCGCAAATGAGAGCAGACGAGGGAATGTGGCTTCTGATGCTCGTGAAACGTCTGAACGGCGTAGATATGCAGAAAGAAGGTCTGCACTTGACTCCGGAAGAAATCTATTCTGTGAACAACTCTAGCTTAAAAGATGCCATCGTAAGTTTCGGCGGGTTCTGTACTGGAGAAATGGTTTCTGACAAAGGATTGATTTTTACGAATCACCACTGTGGTTACGATGCTGTTGCTGCAGCTTCTACGCCTGAGAAAGATTATTTGAAAAACGGATTCTGGGCAATGAAACCGAATGAGGAATTCAATGCAAAAGGTCTTTACGTGAGATTTTTGGTAAGAATGGATGACGTTTCTGAAAGAATCAATGCAAAATTGAATAACAATATGTCTGCAGCGGACAGAAAAGCAGTTATCGATGCAGAATATAAAGCTATCCAAACAGAAAATTCTGAGAACGGAAAATATACTGTTGTTGTAAGAGATTTTTTCAACGGAAATGAGTTCTATTATTTTGTTTATCAGGACTATAAAGATATTCGTTTAGTTGGTGCTCCGCCTTCATCATTAGGAAAATTCGGTGGTGATACAGACAACTGGGAATGGCCGAGACACACTGCAGATTTCACGGTTTTCCGTGCTTATGCAGATGCCAACGGCAACCCAGCAGAATACTCTGAAACCAACGTTCCTCTGAAGCCAAAACATCATTTACCAGTTTCTCTTAAAGGTTACAAGCCTGGAGATTTTACAATGATTCTTGGGTATCCTGGTAGAACAAACCGTTATTTGACGTCTTATGGCATCGAGCAAATGGTTGACAAGGATTATCCAGCTTGGGTAGAAGCTTCTAAAGTGGCAATGGATGTTTTGAAAAAGTACATGGATAAAGATAAGGCTACTCAATTGGACTACGCTTCTCAATACGCAAGTGTTGCCAATTACTGGAAAAACAGACAAGGAACTATTGATGCGGTAAAGAAAAACGGAACAGTTGCTGAGAAACAAAAACTGGAGCAGACTTATAACCAATGGGCTGCGCAATCTCCAAATGAGCAAACTTATTATGGCGTTTTACCAGAAATAAAATCTTACTACAATCAAGTTTCTGGTAGAAATGTAGAAAGAAACTACGGTGGTATTTTGCAGAGAAATGCGCATTACATCGCAACAGCTTATCAGTTAGGAAGTCTTTTCAAAACGTATGCTGACCAGGACGAAGCTGGAAAAGCAGCTATGAAAACGAAAGTTCTTGACGCTGTTGATAAAGCTTACGACGGTTTTCACGATAATGTTGAAGGCGAAATGCTGAACTCTCTTGCTTCTCTTTACAAAACAAGAGTAGCTAAAGAATTTGCTTCTCCAACTATTTTGGCTGCAGATGTAAACAATCTTTCAACTTTGGCTTATGAGTCTGTTTTTGCTAATAAAAAATCGGCTTTAGCTTTTGTAGAAAATCCTGACAGATTGAAAATCGATGCTGATAAATTGAGACAATTCGCAAATGGAGTTGTTGAAGACCAAAAATTAGGATTGGAAAAATTTGCTAAGGTAGATGAGAACTTTGCTAAAAACAGCAGACTTTTCTTAGACGGACTTAGAAAAGCTCAGCCTGAGAAAAAATTCTATCCGGATGCTAACTCTACAATGAGATTGACTTACGGAACGATTGAAACACTTCCTGTAAGAGAAGACAGAAACTATAAAGGAATCAAGGAAAACTATTATACCGACATCAATGGTATGGTTGCTAAATACAAAAAAGGCGACGAAGAATTTGACCTTCCTCAAAAAGTTCTAGACCTTGCTAAGAAAAAAGATTACGGACAATATGCTGATAAAAAAGGCGGATTTATGCCAATCAACTTCTTATCTAATAATGATATCACAGGAGGTAACTCAGGTTCTCCAATTATCGATGGAAACGGTCATTTGATTGGTCTTGCTTTCGATGGAAACAGCGAAGCTTTGAGTGGTGATATCGTTTTCGAACCACAATTGCAAAGAACAATTAATGTTGACGTTCGTTACGTACTTTGGGTAATTGACAAATATGCTGGCGCGACGAGATTAATAAGCGAGCTGACATTAGTAAAATAAAAATATTTCAATATTTTTTCTAAATCCACCAAAATTTTGGTGGATTTTTTGTTGCAGCAATATCCAAAACCATTTTCAGTAATTTTTTTGTAAATTAGAGAAATCATTTTTTATGAGTTTAAAATCCTTACTTCATTGGTCCTTTATTTTCCCACTTTTATCATTAATTTACTATCTGCTAGGTGTTACAGACGACAGTCCGTTGTTGGCTGTATTAGGAGGCGTTTTGTTAATCACTTCCGTTTTAGGAGCCGTTCATCACGCAGAAGTTGTAGCACATAAAGTAGGTGAACCATTTGGAACCATTATTCTTGCAATTGCCATTACAGTTCTGGAAGTAGGATTAATTGTTTCATTAATGGTAGCCGGAGGAAAAGAAACGCACACACTCGCAAGAGACACCGTTTTCGCAGCAGTAATGTTGATTTTAAATGGAATTCTAGGTGCTTGTCTTTTGGTAGGCGGCATCAAATTCAAAGAGCAATTCTTCGCCAGAACTTCCGGAAATATGGCGTTGATAAGTCTCGTCGCAATTGTCGTAATGACTTTGATTTTACCCAATTATACCACCAGCGAACTTTCAGCAACATTTAGCAAAGCACAATTGATATTCTTTTCCGTCGCGTCTCTCGTGATTTACAGTACATTTTTGATGGTACAAACCGTAAGACACAGAAATTACTTTCTTCCGGAAAACGATGATGAACCGCACGCAGAACCACCAACAAACTTCGAAAGTACAATGAGCTTGATTTTCCTGATTATCTGTTTGGGCGTTGTGGTATTTTTAGCAAAAGCATTGTCTCCGCAAATAGAAAATATGGTTCATAATTTTGGGGCACCACAAGCATTAGTCGGGGTAATCATTGCAGCAGTTGTCCTTTTACCAGAAGGAATGGCAGCGATAAAAGCAGCAAGAAGAAATCAATTTCAAACAAGTTTAAATCTGGCTTTAGGTTCAGCTATTGCGAGTATCGGATTGACAATTCCGTGTGTTGCGGTAGTTTCTATTATTTATGAAATGCCATTATTACTGGGGCTTAACATCAAATCAATGGTTTTACTTGCACTGTCGCTTTACACCGTGATGTTGTCCTTAAACCGAGGAAAAACCAATATTCTTTACGGCGTTGTACTCTTGGTTAATCTTTCCGCCTATATTTTTACCGTTATCGTTCCTTAAATTTTATATTTGATTAATGAATCTCCGGAAAAAAGCAGAACTTACTTTTTTCATTTCGCTTTTCATCTGCAGCAATTTGTTGTGTCGGTCTGAGGCTCTCGAAGACCAATAAGACTCAAAAATCTTCAGATTTTTTCCCTATAATTAACCTCGCCAACTCAATAGTTTAAGTTAAATCAAAAATTATTGACCCGAAATCTTTAAATTTAAAAAATATTTAAGATTATTAAAACTAATATGAAAACCTTCGAAACCGAACGATTAAGAATGAAAGTCGCAGACCTAGACGATGCAGATTTCTTTCTAGAATTATATAATTTACCTTCATTCATCAAACATATTGGCGACCGAAAGCTCCGCACCAAACAAGATGCAGAACAATATATTAAGGACAGATTTCTCCCTCACATTGAAAAATTAGGTTACGGAAACTATGTTGTGATTCATAAAGAACTTGACAAAAAAATCGGTGCTGTTGGCGTATTTGTCCGAGAAGGTATCGAAGTTCCTGATATTGGTTTTTCTTTCTTTCCGGATTTTGAAGGTAAGGGGTTTGCTTATGAATCAGCTTCGCAACTAAAAGAATTAGTTGCCACTAATTTCGGCTTGACAAAAATATCAGCAATGACTTCTGACGAAAATATTTCTTCTCAAAAATTGATTGAAAGATTGGGTTTAAAGTTCCAGAAATACGTCATTTTCCCTGATGATAATGAGGAATTGAGATATTATGAAAATTAATATTACCACATAAGCACAGATTTCTATTTTTAGATTAAGTTTAAATAGTTAAACACATTACTCTATTTAATCTTTTTATTAATTTTAATATTTCGCTTCAATGTTCCTATATGATTAAAATATTCTAATAATTAATGTCAAAAACTTATGAAACGGAACGCCTTATCATAAAGCTTGTCGATATCGATGATGCTGAATTTATGATGCAATTGGTCAACACAGAAAAATGGCTGAAAAATATTGGCGATAGAAATATTCACAGTCTTGAGGACGCTCAGAAATATATCCGCGAAAAGAATCTACCCAATATTGAAAGACTTGGCTATGGAAATTGTGTTATAATTCTGAAATCCAACAATGCGAAAATCGGAACTGTTGGTTTATATGATAGAGAAGGAATTGACGGCGTTGACATTGGTTTTGCATTTTTGGAAGAATATGAAGGAAAAGGTTATGCGTACGAATCTGCCAAAAAAGTGATGGATATCGGAATCAATGATTTTGGAATTAAAAAAGTCAGCGCAATAACTTTACCAGAGAATTTCTCTTCAATTAAATTAATTGAAAAATTGGGACTGAAATTCAAAGTAGTGGTAAGAATTCCGAATGATGATGTTGATCTTAATCTCTATGAACTCAATTTATAATAATGAATTTACCATACCGCATCGAAATTATTGAATCAAAAAAACTGATTGGATTCAGCATTACAACTTCTTTTCAGGATGATAAAACACCTATTATCTGGAAGAAATTGATGATGAGAAGAAATGAAATCACCAATCGAATTCCGAATCGATTATTCTCGCTTCAAATCTATCCGGAGAATTTTACACCGAATCAAACTTTCACAAAATATGCTTTGGCTGAAGTCTCTAAGTATGATAATATCCCAAATGATTTTGAGTTGTTTGACTTAGAAAGTGGAAAATATCTTGTTTTTAATTACAAAGGAAAAGCGGAAAACGGACCGGAACTTTTCCGATATCTGTTTCAAAATTTCATTCCGGAAAATCACTTCGAGGTTGATAACAGACCTCATTTTGAAATTTTCGGTGACCATTATAATCCGAACGATCATTCTGCTGAGGAAGAGATTTGGATTCCGATAAAATAGTTATTCTGTAATCTCGATGATATTATTTTCCGGATCCAGAATGACGCTTTCGTAATAACCGTCGCCTGTCGTTCTCGGTTCTCCAATGATTTCAAAACCGTCATTTCTAAGTCTTTCTGTCAATTCATTCACCTTCTCTTTACTTCCCGTCGAAAAAGCGAGATGAATCAATCCTAATTTCTGGACTTTATTATGATTATTGGCTTCGGTAATGTCCGGTCGAAACATTATTTCCAAGCGAGAACCATTTTCAAAACTCAGAAAATAGGATTCGAATTTTTTAATCGGATTGATATATTTTTCGTTGGAAATGGCGTCAAAATAAGTTTCGTAAAAGGATCTCATCATTTCCAAATCCTTTACCCAAAAGGCAATATGTTCTATTTTCATTTTAATTATTTCTTAGTGATGAATTTATTCGTCAGCCATTTTCTAACAGGAATATCGTAAAATTTCATTGATACATAAGCAAACGCTATCGAAATAATCACAGTCAAAATCCCTTGAAACCAAGAATTTTCCAGCGGAATTTTATTATTCACAACCCAAGCGTAGAAGACATAAACAATTGGATAATGCGTGATGTATAGCGGATAAGAAATATCGCCTAAAAACTTGCAGAACTGATTAGCTTTTTCTCCGACAACTTTTCCGCCAGCTCCCAGCCAAATGATTAATGGAAACATTATCATCAATGCAAAACATTCGTACAAGGCATTTTGCCAGTGTGCATCATTTCCGCCTAATCTCGGAAAAGCTAAAAGTGCAACCAAAAGAATACTCGTGGTTAAAAATGCTTTTTTGGTAAACTTTAATTTTGAAACTTTAGCCAAAACAATCCCAGCCAGAAAAGGAAAAGTTAATCTTGTAAAACCGATTTTCAACTGAGTCAGGTTATCGATAGACCAACCGCCAATCATATCGCCATTTGGATTGGTGAAAGCTAAATGAATCATAAAACCACCCGCGATTATCATCAGAATAATTAAACTAATTTTTGAAAGTCGTCTGAAAATTAACGCATAGGCAATGTTCGCAATGTACTCGTAAAAGAGCGACCAGCTTGGTCCGTTCAAAGGATGCATCTCGCCCCAGCCACGGATATCGAGCGATTTTCCAACCGGAAAAACAGTCATTCCGATAATCATTACAAAAATCAATTTCCAAATAGAAGTTCCAGCAATTCCGCCCCAGCCCAAATCTGGAGAATGCTGAAAATAAAATAAAACCGCACCAATCAAAGAACCGATAATGATCATTGGCTGAAGTCTTACCAATCGCCTTATGAAAAAATCCTTCAAAGTCATCCTGTCCCAACGATTGTCATAAGCGTAACTAATCACGTAACCGGAAAGCATAAAGAAAAAATCGACCGCCAGATAACCGTGATTGATGATTTGTTTGGTGTGGTCTCCGTTTGAAAAAATTTCGAAAACGTGAAAGAAAACAACCGTAATTGCGGCGACACCGCGCAGTCCGTCGAGAATCTCGTAATGTGGTTTGGTTTGAGAAATTTCCATACTGATTTAAAATTGGTTAAAAATAATGAGAATGAAATCTTCGGAATTGTCTGATATTTTATTATTATTGTCTGATATTCTAAAAATAGAATTAATTTTAGATTTTAGAAATGAAAAATTTAAAATATTATCCAAGTAATTCGACCGAAACGTTTAGTTTTGACCACGTTCATATTCCGTTTGATAAGCAGGTTCCGATGCATCAGCAGGAAACTTGGGAATTGACTTATATCATTAGCGGTTCCGGAATCAGAGTTATCGGAGATGTTGTTGAAAATTTTTATGAAGGCGAGGTTATTCTCATTCCGCCAGATATTCCTCACTGCTGGTCCTTTGATAAGAATGTTTACGATAAAGATGGCAAAATCGAACACATTTGCGTTTTCTTGAAAAATGAATTTCTTGATAATTTAAAAAACTTATTTTCAGAACTTAACAAAACCATTTCTGACATTACGAACAATCAGAATGCTTTATCTTTTCTTGGAAAAACTCAGACAAAAATTCAAGAGTTAATGAAGAAAATGTGTTCTCAAAATACAATAGAACGTTTATCTACTCTGATTTTGATTCTTGATCAAATCTCTTCTTCCCACTCTGTAAATATTGTTGGCAATAGAACTTCTGAAAGAAAAAATGAGAAAAAACTTCACGAGATTTATATGTTCATCTTAAGTAATTTTCATCGGACCATTGACCTTAACGAAGCAGCAAAACTCGTCGGAATGCCAAAATCGACTTTTTGTTTATTCTTTAAAAAGATGACTGGAAAATCATTTATGACTTATCTTACAGATTTTAGGATAGAATCTTCCTGTCAAATGCTATTGAAAACAAAAATGTCCGTTTCTGAAATCTGCGTTGCTTCAGGCTTCAACGATGTTCCTTATTATAACAGAATATTTAAGAAAATCAAAAATCAAACGCCGACAGAATATCGGAAATCAAATAGTTGATTAATCTGAAATCTGTGCAGCGTGGTCTTTCGTCTTAACTTTATCGATAACCTGAGTACAAATTCCGTTCTCATCAAAAACAAAAGTCGTTCTCACAATTCCCATAAACTCTCTTCCCATAAATTTCTTCAACTGCCAAACTCCGAATTTGTCAATGACATCGTGATTTTCATCTGCAATTATATCAAATGGCAATTCATTTTTATCACTGAAGTTTTTCTGACGCTTCACAGAATCCGCACTAACACCCAATAATTGATAACCTTTCTTCTTCAAAATCGAATAATTATCTCTCAAATTACAAGCTTCGGCAGTACAACCTGGCGTGCTTGCTTTCGGATAAAAGAAAACAACCAATTTTTTGCCTTTTAGTTTTTCTGAATCGATATTTTTTCCTTCCTGATTAATTCCAATAAATTCAGGTAAAGAATCGCCAACGTTCAACATAATTTCTATTTTTGTTGAGACAAATTTACCATCAAAATGACGAAAAAGCAAAGAGCCCAGATTGTTCAAGAAGAATTAGAAAAATTATATCCCGAAGTTCCGATTCCCCTGGAACACAAAGACGCTTATACTCTGATGGTTGCAGTCGCACTTTCTGCACAGACGACCGACAAAAAAGTGAATCAAATCACGCCAGGACTTTTCGCTGTTGCTGATACGCCTGAAAAGATGGCCAAGCTGAACGTTGAACAAATTAAAGAATTACTAAATGGACTTGGACTCACAAATACCAAAGCGAAAAACCTTAAAAAAATGGCAGAAGTCTTGGTGGAAAAATTCAATTCTGTAGTACCACAAACTTATGAAGAATTGGAAAGTCTGGCTGGTGTTGGTCACAAAACAGCTTCGGTGGTGATGAGTCAGGGATTTGGCTTTCCGGCATTTCCGGTTGATACGCATATCCACAGATTGATGACACAATGGAAATTAACCTCAGGAAAAAATGTTATCGAAACCGAAAGAGATGCAAAAAACCTTTGGGACGAAAGCATTTGGAACAAATTGCATCTGCAGATTATTTTTTACGGAAGAGAATATTCACCTGCGAGAGGTAATAAGGAAAAGGATTTTATTACGAAACTTTTGTTTGAAAAATAAAAATCAGTTTATATTTAAGATATTTGTAAAAACAAATAACTAGATGGGAAGCATTGCAACAACAGTTGATGAACAATTAAAAATATTAACGGACAGAGGGATGACTTTTGATTATGAAGAAGTTAAATTAAAAGAAATTCTACTTGATATTGGTTATTATAAATTAGGATTTTATTGGCATCATTTTCAAAAAGACAGAAATCACAATTTCTTTGAAGGAACTAAAATTTCTGATGTAATAAAACTTTATTATTTAGATGTAAATTTAAAAACAGTTCTTGCAAAAGCAATTAATAGGATTGAAGTTAATTTTAAAACTAAATTAATCTATTTTGGCTCCAACAAATATAAAGACAATCCTTTTTGGTTCTGTGACACATCTTTGATTGGAGATTATTTCACTGATGAATTTCCTAGAGTTTATACAAATAAATTCATCAACGACAACAAGCCAATTAAAAGTCATCATAAAAAGTACCCAAAGCAAACCTATGCTCCGGCTTGGAAAACATTAGAGTTTTTAAGTCTCGGAACTATTATCGTTCTTTATAGCTGCCTAAAAGACATAAATCTAAAAAAGGAAATAGCACTCTGTTTTGGTGTAAAAAAACCTCAAATATTTGAAAATTATTTAAAAACAATTGTTTTTATAAGAAATATTTGTGCTCACAATGATTTACTTTATGACTCTAATACTGCTAAAGAAATCGAAACAACACCGATGATAATTTTCAATAACAACAATAGGCATTCGCTGGATTCGTCAATTAAAGTTATTCTATATTTTCTTGGACAGGTTTCAGAAAACAGAAGAAAGGAAGTCCAAAAAGAAATTGATATTATTTTTAGAGAACATCAAAGCAATCCTATCATTTCAACAATTCTTACAGAAAAAAGCAATTATAGATTTTAACTTACATTTTTGTATATACCAAAAATGTTATATATTTGCAGAACAAAAGTGCCCAACTTATCATTTGCATAAGCGCTGCACTCTAAAAAATTAAAATTCGTCCCAGACTTGCTCTGGGATTTTTTATTTTCAATATTCAAAAGCTAATATTTTCTCTTCAACATTCTCCTCATATGAAAATATTTGTTTTGCTTAATATGATGCGGATATTTCCTTCCTTTCGGAATATTATTGAAAATCAAAGCCATTAACAACAAAATCAAAACGCCACTCATAACCGGCGACACGGCATACCAATAACCCAAAGCTTGAATTTTCCCAGCTGGAAGAACTGCAATCAAAGCCGTTGCACCACCCGGCGGGTGCATTGTTTTCGTAATCTGCATCAGAACAATAGAAGAAGCGACTGCAATAGAAGCATTCAACCAAAGAATATCCGGCAAGAATTTATAAGCCGTCACACCAACTAAAGCGGATAAAACGTGTCCGCCAATCAGATTTCTGGGTTGAGCTAAAGGACTATTCACAGCGCCATAAACCAAAACACTGGATGCTCCGAATGAGCCAATCAGAAAAACATTTTCAATCTCGGTCAAATGTTGTGACTGCAAAAAAGCAATCAATCCAATCCCGAAAAAAGCACCTAAAAATGACCAAAAATGGTCTTTGAAATCAACTAAGGTTTCCTGATAGAAGATATATTTTGTATGTCTAAGTCTTCTTCTAATATGTTTCCTCATCATTTTATTTCTTTGCCCAAAGTTCCATTTTACGTTCCAAAACTTCTAGTGGAAGACAACCTTGACTTAAAACCTCATCGTGGAAAGATGCTAAATTGAATTTCTTTCCTTGTTCTTTTTGATATTTATTTCTCAACTCACGGATTTTCATTGCACCCGTTTTATAACTCAAAGCTTGTCCAGGCAAAGCCATATAACGTTCCACTTCTGCGGTTGCGCCGGCTTCATCATAAGCGACATTGCTCAAGAAATATTTAATCGCTTCTTCGCGAGACATTTGTCCTGTGTGAATTCCAGTATCAATCACGAGGCGAACAGCTCTCAGCATTTCATCACTCAAAGAACCCATTTTTTGATAAGGGTCGGTATAAAGTCCAAATTCTGAACCTAATGATTCACAGTACAAAGCCCATCCTTCGCCGTAAGCACCAATCCAACCGAATCTCATAAACTTAGGCAACTTGGTATTTTCCTGTTGCAGAGAAACCTGATAATGATGTCCAGGAATCGCTTCGTGAAGGAAAAGAGATTCCATCCCGGAAGTCACATTGAACTTTGCCGGATCAGGAATCGGTATATAAAAAATCCCGGGACGTTTCCCGTCGGCACTTCCCTGGATGTATTCCGCACTCGCGCTGGCTTCACGGTATTTTTCGGTTTGACGAATTTCAAAAGGTGTTTTCGGCGTTACATTGAACATCGTTTTTAACTTCGGCGTGATTTTATCTAGGATGGATTGAAATCCTGCCAACACTTCTGCCGAGGTTTTATAAGGCATTGCTTTTGGGTCGGTTTTTACATAATTCAGGAATTCTTCCAGAGAACCTTTGAAACCAACTTGAGCTTTCACTTTCTCCATATCATTTCTGAGTCTTTCAACTTCAGAAAGTCCGGTTTTATGGATTTCTTCTGGTGTTTTATTAGTTGTTGTCCAGCTTTTCACATAATAAGCATAGATATTATTTCCGTTTGGTAAAGCTCCATAACCATCTGTCGTTCTAGCTTTTGGCAAATATTCTTTTTCTAAGAAATCCGCCATTTTAAGATAAGCGGGAATCAATTTATTCTTAATCGCATCTTGGTAAAGCTTGGTATATTTGTTCGCAATAACAGGTTTGAAATCTTTCGGAAGGTTTTTTATAGGACCGTAGAAAATATTTTTATCGATTTCGAAAGTTGTGATTTCATCGGCTTTCATTTGTGGAATCATTTTCAGCACTAATGATTTTGGAAGCACCACATTATTTTTAATTCCTAATCTAAAATTCTCAATAGCAGAATCCATCCAAAGAGGAAATTCATCAACTCTTTTTAACCAATTATCATAATCTTTTTCGGTTTTGAAAGGCTGAATTCCGCTTCCACTTCCTAACATCGGAAAAGTCAGAGGCAAACCATCGAATTGTGTAAAAGGAATATATTCTGGATGATAAGCATAACGCTCTTGTTTGTCGATCAATGTATATTCAAGAACATCAAAAACTACTTTCTGATCATTATCCAAACTATTATAATCAATCGACTTTAATTGATTCTGAACCGAATTATAAAATGCAATTTCTTTTTTGATAAAATCCTGGCTCAGGTTATTCGGCAAAAGATCATTATATCTTTCGTCTCCTTGTGAAGTAGCTTCCAGAGGATATAATGTCAAATATTCTTCATAATAATTAGCTGCGATAGAATCCAAATCAGAAGTACTGAATCCTTCATTCTTCACCATCGGAGAATCTCCTTTTTTACAGGATATAATATTGATAGACAATACTATGAGCAGCAATATTTTGTAAAAAAATTTCATTTTGTCAATTTTGTAGTGTAAATATAATATTTTAAAGTCAGGAATCCACCCTCTCATTTGCAGGGCAAAGTCATCATATATTAACAAAACATCAACAGACACACCAATTCTTATGATTATTATCAAAAATAATTAATAAAAATTTTTCAAATTCATTCTATTTTTTATCTTTGTTCAGCACAATTAAAAATTTATAATAATCTATTATCCTTAAAATGAAAGGAATCTTAAAGATTTATCACCCAGAGGAAACTCTGAAATA
>Ga0302347_1000787_pt1 | contig 44577 bp, 36 predicted proteins | sample PhyWR1_FD_202178 | JGI IMG/M metagenome (GOLD analysis project Ga0302347, IMG submission 202178) | Leaf surface microbial communities from wheat plants in UC Gill Tract Community Farm, Albany, California, United States - DLSL W.R1 (v2)... | ecosystem: Host-associated > Plants > Phyllosphere >... | reverse complement strand
CGAATACCAGTACAGCCTTGACAATGGCCCATGGCAGAACTCGAACGTTTTTGAGAACGTATCGCCATACCCTCCGGCGGGGCAGAGCGCCCACATCATCCGGGTGCGGGACATCGCCACGGCCGACTCTTGTGACGATTTGGAGTTCATACTGGATGTAGAAGGCGTGAACGTGATCGACTATCCGAAGTTCTTCACGCCAAACGGCGACGGGTTCAACGATTACTGGAAACCGTTCGGGCTGGGCAGCCAGCCGGCCAAGGTGTACATCTTCGACCGTTACGGCAAGCTGCTCAAGCAGATCAGCACCTCAGACGAAGCCCTTGGGTGGGACGGTACCTACAACGGCAACCCTATGCCGGGCGACGATTACTGGTTCACCATCGAATACGTGATCGGTACCCAGACAAGGGAATTCAAAGCCCACTTTGCGCTGAAACGATAACAAGCATATAAATTGAAAAAGGGCATCCAAACGGATGCCCTTTTTTATACTCAGATTAAAGTTTATAAAAAAAGGCCACCTTTCGGCAGCCTCATTATTTATAGGGTAAGGGATTTAATTTCTCAAAGCCTGAAGCCTCGCTACATATTTGCCGATAACATCAAACTCCAGGTTGATAACGCTGCCGGGCTTAATGTTCTTAAAGTTGGTATGCTCATAAGTAAACGGTATGATCGCCACACTAAACGCATCAGCTTTAGAATTAACAACGGTAAGGCTTACGCCATTTACGGTTATCGATCCTTTTTCGATGGTAATGTTGCTAAGGGTGGCATCGTATCCAAAAGTAAAGTACCAGCTTCCGCCGGCTTCCTCTACCGATTGGCAAATGCCGGTCTGATCTACGTGGCCCTGCACGATGTGGCCGTCGAGGCGGTCGCCCAGCTTCATGGCACGCTCCAGATTAACGGTGTTCCCGGTCTTCCAGCCCTTAAGATTCGTCTTCTCGAGGGTTTCGCGTATGGCGGTTACGGTGTAGTTACTGCCATCAATCGCTACCACGGTAAGGCATACACCATCGTGCGCCACACTCTGGTCGATCTTTAGTTCGTGGGTTATGGGTGAGGAGATCGTTATATGATAGTTGCTGTTGTCGTGAACAATATCCTTTATAGTGCCTTCTGCTTCAATAATTCCTGTAAACATGCTGATTTATTTTACTAAATTTGTAGCTTCAAAATTAAGCAATATAAGCATCATGGCAAAAAAGGCAGAAAATGTAATAGTAGGCATATCGGTTGGCGACCTGAACGGCATCGGCCCGGAGGTGATCCTGAAGACTTTTGAAGATACCCGTATGCTCGAATTTTGTACGCCTGTTATCTTTGCCAATGTAAAGCAGATGTCTTTTCTTAAAAAGGGGCTTGATTCTACTATCAATTTTCATGGGATAGATACCCTTGACCAATTAGTAATTGGCAAGATGAATGTGCTTAATGTATGGAAAGAGAATGTAAATATCGAATACGGCAAGAATGATGAAGTGGTGGGGCAGTATGCTGTAAAATCGTTTACGGCTGCTGTTGCGGCATTAAAACAGGGCCATATCGATGTGCTGGTTACCGCCCCGATAAATAAATATAACATACAGTCGGAAGACTTTAAATTCCCGGGCCATACCGATTACCTGAACGAGCAGTTGGAGGGCGACGCGCTGATGCTGATGGTGCAGGACAATCTGAGGGTAGGGCTCCTCACCGACCATATTCCGGTAAATGAAGTTTCACAACATCTTACGGAAGAACTAATCCGTAAGAAGATGCTTACCGTAAATAAGGCATTGAAGCAGGATTTCCGAATCAACAAGCCGAAGATCGCTATGCTGGGCGTAAACCCACACAGCGGTGATAACGGGGTAATTGGCAGTGAGGATGATAAGATCGTAAAACCGGCACTAAAGAAATTGTTTGAAGAAGGCGTACTGGTTTTTGGTCCATTTTCGGCGGACAGCTTTTTTGGCAGTGGCCAATATGACAAGTATGATGCCGTTATCGCGGCCTATCACGACCAGGGGCTGATACCTTTTAAAACGCTGTCTTTTGGCAAGGGCGTAAACTATACTGCAGGGCTGGAATGTATCCGTACATCGCCCGATCATGGCACGGCTTATGAGATCGCGGGTAAGGGAGAGGCTGATTATAATTCGTTTAAAGAAGCGCTGTTTTTGGCACTTGAGATTTACCAGAACAGGGCGGAGTATACTAAACTTACCGGAAACCCTTTGAAGATCAGGGAAAAGCAGGAAGAAAAAAAATACGGTTAACGGTTTTGGATTTGCAATAATTTTCTATCTTTGCACGCTCAAAACTGTTGTAATGGATTGAGTTGCGGATTTTTAAGCGGCTTTTTACAGAAACAGGATATAAAAACTGGCGAAATGAAAGTGAACAAAGATTTTTTAATCCCTTTTGTGGGGTTAAAACAGGGGAAGCACCAGTTTGAGTTTGATATTGATAAAACGTTCTTTGATGGCTTTGATTTTGATGAATATAATGACGTCAACATTAAAGTGAATCTTGTTTTGGAGAAGAAGAGCACCATGCTGGAGCTCGCCTTTAAGCATAAAGGTACGGTGAATGTGCCGTGTGACCTTTCGAATGAGGATTTTGACCTTCCGGTAAAAGGAAAACTTAACCTGATCGTAAAGTTTGGCGACGAGTTCAATAACGATAACGATGAGATGCTGGTTCTGCCGCATGGTGAATACCAGGTAGACGTATCACAGTACATCTACGAAATGATCGTGCTTTCGGTTCCTTCAAAACGGGTGCATCCCGGAATGAAAGACGGCACAATGGATGCCGCGATAATAAACAAACTGAACGAGCTTGCTCCGAAAGAGAAACAACAAGAAGTAAAAAAAGAGAATACCGATCCCCGTTGGGACGAATTAAAAAAACTGTTAAACGGATAAATAATATAGTAAAATGGCACATCCTAAGAGAAAAACCTCGAAAACCAGAAGAGATAAGAGAAGGACTCATTACAAAGCTTCTGTACCTCAGATCGCTACATGCCCGGTAACCGGCGAAGCACACCTTTACCACAGGGCTTACTGGCATGAAGGTAAAATGTACTACAGAGGCCAGGTTGTAATAGACAAAACTGAGGCTGTAGCTTAATTACAGTAAAAGAAATAGGGTAAAACTCTCACGCCGTGGGAGTTTTTTTGTTAAATACCGGTTTTTAAAAAATCAGGTGTACTGTACAGCCCGTGTTATATTTTTTTGTAATTTCCACCACTTTTCAAATTCCTTTTCAAAGAGTTGAAAATATTATCGTATGAGTAAAATAACAGCCGCCATTACTGCCGTAGGTGCTTACGTTCCTGATTTTGTTCTTTCCAACAAAGTTCTGGAAACTATGGTAGATACTAACGACGAGTGGATTATCTCGCGTACCGGTATTAAAGAAAGGCGTATCCTTAAAGATAAAGACAAAGGAACCTCCTACCTTGCTATAAAAGCAGCCGAAGACTTAATTAAGAAATCGGGTGTAAACCCCGAAGAAATTGATATGGTGCTCCTGGCTACCACAACACCCGATATGCCCGTAGCGGCTACCGCGGTATATGTAGCGACTAAGATAGGTGCCGTAAACGCATTTGCTTACGACCTGCAGGCTGCCTGTTCCAGTTTTCTTTACGGAATGAGTACCGCAGCTGCCTACATTCAGTCAGGCAGATATAAGAAAGTGCTTGTTATCGGAGCAGACAAAATGTCTTCGATCATAGATTATACAGACAGGGCAACCTGCATTATTTTTGGTGATGGCGCCGGTGCGGCATTGTTCGAGCCAAACAACGAAGGCCTTGGGCTTATCGATGAGATATTAAGGAGTGACGGCATTGGCCGTGAGTACCTCAAAATAGAAGCAGGCGGATCTTTACTGCCGGCTTCACATGAAACGATCGACAACGGCCAGCACTATGTGTATCAGGACGGAAAGACCGTATTTAAGTACGCGGTATCCAACATGGCCGACATCAGCGAACGTATCATGAAAAAGAATAACCTTACCAATGATGACGTGAACTGGCTGATCTCACACCAAGCCAACAGGAGGATCATTGATGCTACATCATCGCGTATGGGACTTGAAGAATCGAAAGTATTGATAAACATCGAGAAGTATGGCAATACGACTTCGGCAACCCTGCCTTTGCTGCTGAATGATTTTGAACACGTTTTCAAAAAAGGCGACAACCTTATATTCGCTTCTTTTGGAGGAGGATTTACATGGGGATCAATTTACCTTAAGTGGGCCTACGACAAAAAATAAACAACCTAAACAAAATTCGGAAATTATGGATATTAGAGAAATTCAAAACCTGATCAAGTTTGTGGCAAAATCCGGTGCTACAGAAGTAAAACTGGAGATGGATGATTTTAAGATCACTATCAAAACTACAGACGCAGCTGCTTCTGAAGCCACTGCGTATGTTCAGCACATTCCGGTAAGCCAGCCGGTTGCGCAGGCTCCTGCTGCTCCGCAAGCTTCTGCTGCGCCTGCCGTAGCACAAGCACCTGCTGCTACAGAAGATAATTCTAAATATGTAACCATCAAGTCGCCAATTATTGGAACACTGTACAGGAAACCGTCGCCGGACAAGCCTGTTTTTGTTGAAGTAGGCAGCACAATTTCCAAAGGAGATGTGGTTTGTGTTATCGAAGCGATGAAGCTTTTCAACGAGATCGAGGCCGAAATTTCAGGTAGGATCGTGAAAGTACTGGTAGACGATGCGTCTCCGGTAGAGTTCGATCAGCCATTGTTCCTTGTAGATCCGTCGTAAAGTATTTTAAATGATGAATTTTGAATGCTGATTAGCATTTGAAGTAATTTAAGATTTATAATTCATAATTTAAAATAGAAAACACGATGTTCAAGAAGATATTAATTGCCAACAGGGGCGAAATCGCCCTTCGCGTTATCAGGACGTGCAGGGAGATGGGTATTAAAACCGTTGCGGTATATTCTACTGCCGATGCCGAAAGCCTCCACGTAAAGTTTGCTGACGAAGCCGTATGTATCGGCCCGCCGCCAAGCAACCTTTCTTATCTTAAAATATCCAATATTATAGCTGCGGCAGAGATTACCAATGCCGACGCCATACACCCGGGTTACGGGTTTTTGTCGGAGAATGCAAAATTCTCTAAAATATGTGCCGAGCATGGCATCAAGTTTATCGGCGCGTCTCCGGACATGATCGATAAAATGGGCGACAAAGCTACGGCAAAAGCAACTATGAAAGCTGCCGGTGTGCCTTGTGTACCGGGTTCTGACGGGCTTTTGGATTCGTATGAGCATGCGGAAAAACTTGCCAACGAATTTGGATACCCTGTAATGCTTAAAGCTACTGCCGGTGGTGGTGGTAAAGGTATGAGGGCCGTATGGAAGCAGGAAGACCTGTTGAAAGCATGGGAAAGCGCCAAGCAGGAAGCCGCGGCTTCTTTTGGCAATGACGGTATGTATATGGAAAAGCTTATCGAAGAGCCACGCCACATCGAAATACAGGTAGTAGGCGACTCATTCGGTAAAGCCTGCCACCTTTCTGAAAGGGACTGTTCTGTACAGCGCCGCCACCAGAAACTGACGGAAGAAACACCATCGCCATTTATGACCGACGAGCTTCGCGAGAATATGGGTGAGGCTGCTGTTAAAGCCGCGGAATACATTAAATATGAAGGTGCCGGTACGGTGGAATTCCTTGTAGACAAGCACAGGAACTTCTACTTTATGGAAATGAATACCCGTATACAGGTAGAACACCCTATTACCGAACAGGTAATTGATTACGACCTTATCCGCGAGCAGATACTGGTAGCCGCCGGTGTGCCGATCTCAGGAAGGAACTACCTTCCACAACTGCACTCTATCGAATGCCGTATCAATGCTGAAGACCCGTACAACGACTTCAGGCCGTCTCCGGGCAAGATCACGACCCTGCACATGCCGGGTGGCCACGGTGTAAGGCTCGATACCCACGTATATTCAGGTTATACCATCCCGCCAAACTACGACTCCATGATCGCTAAGCTGATCACTACGGCGCAGACCAGGCAGGAGGCTATCAATAAAATGAAGCGTGCCCTGGATGAATTTGTTATCGAAGGTATTAAAACCACTATACCGTTCCACAGGCAGCTTATGGATGAGCCGGATTATGTAGCCGGTAACTATACCACTAAGTTCATGGAATCCTTTAAAATGAAGGAGCCAAACGTATAAAAATTGAAATCCCGCCACGGCGGGATTTTTTATTTAGAATATCATTATTTTATATATCTTGCGTTGTACCTATTAAATCATTAATCAATTAAAAAACAAATTATGATCTCAAAAATGAAATCGTCCGTAAGAAGGATGGCTTTGATGATGGTGGTGTTATTTGTTGCAACAGCAGCATTTGCACAGGAAAAAGACAAAGCCGGTGAAGGCGCCAAAACCGTTACCACTGAAATGAAAACCCAGTTGGGCCTGAATGACAGCCAGTACTCCAAAGTGCTCGACATCAACAAGACATTTATTGCTAAAGCCGTGGAAGCAGAAACCATTGCCAATGCGACGGATAAGGCAAAAAAAATGAAGACGCTTAATGAAGAGAAAGAAACTAAAATGAAATCGGTGCTTACAGAAACACAATACAAAACCTATGGTGCCAAAAGGGCTGATTTTGGAAAGAAGCTTAGGCAATACTACAAGTAATTAATAAATCGAAAATAACCAATATCAACACTCATGAATAAATTTGTAAAAGCAATAGCCGCTGCTGCAATGCTTTCGGCGGCAGCATGTTCTGACACGCCTGTAGCTGTTAATGCCTCAGACATCTGTAATGAAGAATATAAAGATGTTTTGGTAACCACGGAAGGGGTTGTTCGCCTTCCCAGCAATTTTTATACCGCCGGCGGTACGGTAACAATGGTTTTGGAAGCCCCCGCAGGGAAATACAGGCTCCCTAAAATTGCGATACTGACGTGGAATAAGGAAAATGAGAAAAAGAATATGATGGAGCCGCTGGAGGATGGTTTTACCGATGCCGACGTTAAAATATACGATGACAAAGGGCAAGCCGTAAAGCTGGGCGATAAGATCCGGGTAACAGGTAAAGTTTCCGGCGCTGCTAAAGACTGGTGCGACATTTTTGTCGATAAAATTGAGAAAGTAAACTAATAGTTTGGCTTGAGTTATTCTGCAGTCCGGAATAATGCACAAAAACACTACCAGTAATAAAATAAAAAACCCGAAGTTGTAAAACTTCGGGTTTTTTGATGGCATTTATTTGCTTTAGCTCTTCAGGTCAAGCTTTTTCGCGATATCTTTCGGAAGGCCGCCTTTGTTCAAAAGGATAGCTGTAGTTTTGAACTTTACGAAGTTTTTGCTCATATACATATAGCCTTTGTAATCGTTGGTAGCGCCCCATGAGTTTTTCACGATATAGTACTCTTTACCGTTCTGGTCTTTGCTTACGCCAACAATGTGCATACCATGGTCGTCCTGCGTCTGGTAATTGTCGAAGGCTTTCTGGCGCATATCTTCTGTAATTTCAAGCTCTGCCTGAGGGCCTTTAAAGATGCTCTCTTTTTCTTCGGCGGTCATGTCGGCAAAGTTTTTCGTAGGGATGTATGCCACGCCGTTCTTCCAGCTGAAGCCTTTCTCGCTTACGTCTCCGGCCCATCCAACAGTATAGCCGTTTTTAAGTGCGTTGTCGATAATGGCCGTAAGGTCATTCATCTTTACATTGTACACAAAATCGAGTGACCAGTTGTCCGGTACCATCAGTACAAACTTGCTATAGTATGGGTGCTCCATAAACGAAGATATCTCTACATACTCATCCGGGTTGATGCCCACCACTTCTTTCGCGAAAGACTGTGGCGTGTATTTCTTGCCTTTAAATTCAAAGCTTTGCGGTACTTCGCCAAGGTATGCGTCCAATACGGAAGTATACGCTTTTATCCAGTTTGGCGAGAGCTCACCGTTAGGGTTCTTTACAGCAGCTTCCAGTACACCCTGTGCCATAGCCTGCATTTCTGCAAACTTGTTATTGGCAGTACCGTAGTTAAGGCCGGTATATACGCTTTGCGGAACAGCACCATACTTTCGGTACATATTGATTACATCGTGAAGGGCGCCACCGTCGCCAAGCGTTATTGCACCGTGCATTTTTACATAGTTTTTCCCCTTTTCAACATAAGCATTGCGGGCAGTATAGATCTGTGATATCTCTACCGGCTGCTTGCCGATGCGTATCATTTCCGACTCCAGGAATGAGTTGGCAGAATAGCTCCAGCACGTACCTGAAGAACCCTGGTTCTTTACCGGGGTGTTTTCGATATTGATAACATCCGTAAACTGGAAGGAGTCTTTGCTATTGGCGCTTTGGTTGTTTTTAAGTGAATTGACAAGGTAATCCTGTGCCGATACATGTAGTCCCGCAAAAAGCAGTGAAGCTGCTAAAAACGGTTTTACTGAAAAAGTAGACATGATAAAATTATTTTAGTTTATTTACAATTTACGATCGCTAAAGTACGGAAAATTTACAAAAGCTTAACTTTTAATGGATTTACTACAACGTTTCCTTAAGCCACCTGAAAAATTCGTTTTGCCATACCTGCGCGTTTTGCGGTTTTAGTACCCAGTGGTTTTCTTCCGGGAAAAGGATAAAGCGGCTCTTTATACCACGCAGCTGTGCTGCCTGAAAGGCTTCCTGCCCCTGCCCGATAGGTACACGGAAATCTTTCCCGCCCTGTATAATCAGCATTGGGGTGTCCCATTTGGCTACCATGTTTACAGGGTTAAATTGTGTGTAGGTCTTTTGTGCCACGGCATTATCATTTTCCCAGTAGGCGCCACCGGCATCCCAGTTGTTAAAGAAAACTTCCTCGGTAGTGCCGTACATGCTCTGCAGGTTGAAAACACCACAGTGTGATATAAAGGTCTTAAAGCGTTTGTTGTGTATCCCCGCAAGGTAAAATACCGAATAGCCGCCATAGCTCGCCCCAACGGCACCCAGCCTTGCTTTATCTACATAAGGCTCTTTGGCTACATCGTCAATGGCTGCAAGGTAATCATCCATTACCTGTCCGCCCCAGTCTTTACTGATGGCTTCATTCCATTCTACACCATGGCCGGGCATACCGCGGCGGTTTGGCGCCACAACAATATAGCCCTGTGCAGCCATAAGCTGGAAGTTCCATCGGAAAGAGTAGAACTGCGTAAGCGCGCTTTGTGGTCCGCCCTGGCAATACAGCAGGGTTGGGTATTTTTTCTTTGCGTCAAAATCCGGAGGAAGTATTACCCATACCAGCATTTTCTTGCCATCGGTAGTGGTTACATACCTCTTTTCGGTTTTGCTGGTTTTTATACCGGCGTATAGCTTCTCATTTACGTTGGTAAGCTGCGCCCACGTTTTCTTTTTCAGGTCATAGCTAAAAAGTTCCGTGGCGTGGTTCATGTCCGCACGTTCCAGGATTATTTTATCGCCCGAGAAACCGGTTACATTATTCACGTCAAAAATGCCATTCGTAATCTGTTTTACAACAATTGCTATTCTGGTTTTACCCGGAAAGTTCACTTCAAACAATTGCTTCGTTCCGTCGGTGGCGGCGATAAAATAGATCTTTTTGCCATCTTCCGCCCATGCGAAATGATCTACCGTTCCGTCCCACGCTGCCGTAAGGTTCATGTCCTGCCCGTTGTAGCGTACAATAATGTCGTTCTTGTCGGCTTCGTAACCGTCGCGTTTCATTTGCAGCCATGTAAGCTCACCATTTGGCGAAAAAGCAGGGTTGGTATCATACCCCGGATTATTCGGCGTGAGATTTACAGTTTTTTTAGTGGCCGGGTCGTACTCATACAGGTCGGTATTGGTGCTGATGGCGTATTCGGTGCCCGATTTTTTCTTTGCTACATATACAATTTTGCCGGAGGGTGTCCAGCAGTAGTCTTCTTCGCCGCCAAAAGGTTTTTGCGGCGAATCGAAAGGCTCGCTATCCATAATGTCGGTAAATTTATCCTTATCGGCTACGGGTGCATAGCCTACATGGTTGTGGGTGCCGTCGTTCCAGGTGTCCCAGTGGCGGTAATCCAGGCCGTTATATACCTGTACATCCGATTTATCAAGCTCAGGGTAATAGTCTTTTCCCAGAACTTTTTCCACTTTTATTTCTTTGTGCGACAATATCCATTTGCCATCAGGCGAAATGTATTTGTCTTTCAGCAAATCTTTATATTCTTTTACTTCTGTCGCTTTGCCGCCGCCAACAGGCATCGTGTAGAATTTGCTGTCCGATTTGTTCTCGGTAATGTTGGGTGTAGAAACTTTATAAACGATGTTTTTCCCGTCTTTGGAAATGCCCAGGGCACTTACCCTGCCCAGTTTCCATAGCAGCTCGGGTGTCATGTGTTGTTGTGCCGAAGCAGATAATCCCATGATAGATAAGGTTAGTAGAAGAATTTTTTTCATGCTTGTTTGGGTTAATAAAACTTCACCAAAAATAGAACTATTCGTCGGGATATGCCATTTTGTGTTACACTATTCCCGGAAAAGCCTGCCCTGAACCTTGAAAAAACCGTGCCATAACTATACTTCCCGTGGTACAAAGGAGGTCCCGGCGTGCAGGCATGTTGTGGCGGGAACATGAATTATTTTTTACATTATGGTTAAAATGCCCCGTAAAATTGAAAACTAAAGGGCGAAAACGTCTTTTTTAAAGCTTGTTTAAAAAAATATGAGTAATTTCACGGACTCAAAAAAATCCGTAGGTGAAAAGCAACACAAAACTATTTATAGCCATCCTCATCGGCCTTGTGCTTGGTGTGGGCGTGGGCTATTTTATTTATGAGGGCTATTCTGCCGAAGAGGCTAAAGGCTTTGCCGCCAACATGAAGCTGTTGGGCACCATCTTTATCCGGATGGTACAGATGATCATCGCGCCGCTGGTGTTCTCCACACTTGTAGTTGGTATTGCCAAAATGGGCGACATGAAGCTGGTAGGCCGCGTAGGTGCCAAAGCTATGGGATGGTTCATATCGGCCTCGCTGGTATCATTGCTGTTGGGAATGGTATTGGTCAACTGGCTCGAGCCGGGCAAGAACACCAGCGTTACAATGGAAAGCGTTGCTTCCGCAGATGACCTGGTGAAAAATGTGGATTCTTTTTCCCTTGAAAAATTCGTGACCCACGTAGTGCCAAAAAGTATCGTTGAGGCCATGGCTACCAACGAGATCCTTCAGATCGTAATCTTCTCCATACTTTTCGGTATAGCGCTTTCGTCTATTGGCGAAATTGCCAAGCCCGTTATCCGTGTACTCGATACTGTTTCCCATGCCATCCTGAAAATGGTAGGCTACATCATGTGGGTAGCGCCTTTTGGGGTATTTGGCGCGGTAGCTGCGGCGGTAGCGGTTTATGGATTTGATATCTGGAAGCTTTACGCGAATTACCTGGCTGCTTTTGTAATTGGCATATTGCTGCTTTGGGTGCTGCTTATTACTGTTGGCTACCTTATATTGGGCAATAGGCTCTGGACGCTTCTTAAGAGGCTGGCAAGCCCACTTCTTATTGCGTTCTCTACAACCAGCAGCGAGGCCGTTTTTCCGAAACTTACCGAAGAATTGGAACGTTTTGGGTGCGACCCTAAAATAGTTTCGTTCACTTTACCGTTAGGATATTCGTTCAACCTCGATGGCAGTATGATGTATATGACCTTTGCGAGCCTTTTTATCGCTCAGGTATACGGCATCGATATGCCTATTGAAAAACAGCTGCTCATGCTTTTGGTGCTTATGCTTACCAGTAAGGGTGTGGCAGGTGTGCCGAGGGCTTCGCTTATTGTGGTGGTGGCAACATGCGCCATGTTCGGCATTCCGCCGGAAGGCATCGCGCTGATATTGCCTATAGACCATTTTTGCGATATGGCACGGAGTATGACCAATGTTTTGGGCAACGCACTTGCTACAAGCGCGGTAGACAAATGGGAAGCTAAAAATTAAAGATCAATCATCAAACACAAATATTTATGGACAGTTTTCACTGGACGCAATTACTGAACCCTGAGTTTTATATCAACCTTGAAGTTGGCGGAGTGCCTATAGGCATTTACGTAGTGTTGTTTATTGTTTTTGCCGAAACAGGCCTTTTTGCGGGCTTCTTCCTTCCGGGAGACAGTTTGTTGTTCCTTGCGGGTATTTACAGTAACGAACTTATGGCTACCGTGCTTCCTATGGACAGCGATTTCCTTAATGTGCTGGTGCTTTCGGTATTTGTTGCCCTTGCGGGTATTGTGGGTAATACCTTTGGCTACTGGTTTGGCGCCAAGAGCGGTTCGTACCTTTACAAAAAAGAAGATTCGTTCTGGTTCAAGAAAAAATACCTTATACAGTCTCATGAGTTTTTCGAAAAGCACGGCGGCAGGGCTATAATCTTTGCCCGTTTTCTTCCTGTTATCAGGACTTTCGCCCCTATTATTGCAGGGGTGGTTAAGATGGAAAAGAAAAAATTTATGCTCTTCAATATTATCAGCTCGATCCTTTGGGCTTTCACGCTGATATTTGCAGGCCATTACCTTCAGGAGCTTTTCCTTAGCTGGTGGAACATCGACCTTAAATCGTACATCGAATACATCATCATTATCATTGTGCTTGTCACTACCGTGCCGCTTGTGATCAATGCGATCAAAGGCAACAGGGTAACGGAGCAGGAAGCTATTGAAGAGGCTACTGACGACGAAACCAACATCATGCCTAAGTGATACTGAGCTATTGGGAGATCGACAGCTGGTTTACAAATGTTGACTACACCATAGTAGGCAGCGGCATTGTAGGCCTGCATGCAGCACTGAGGCTGCGCGAACGATTTCCTGAAAGCAAAATCCTTGTCCTCGAAAAAGGTCCGCTTCCGCAGGGAGCAAGTACTAAGAATGCCGGCTTTGCCTGTTTTGGGAGCCTTTCCGAGATTGTAGACGACCTTAAGAACCATACCGAGGAAGAAGTGATCACGCTGATAAAAAAGCGCCGGGACGGGCTGCAATTGCTCCGAAAGCGGCTTGGTGACACGGTTATCGACTTCAAACCGTATGGCGGTTATGAGCTTTTCCTTGAAAATGATACGGCAGGGTATGAAGAATGCCTCCGCAAAATGCCTTTTGTAAACGATGTGCTCAGGCCATTGTTCAGGGCAGACGTATTTGCGAAGGAAGTCGGCCGCTTTGCCTTCAACGGTATTCAGGAGTACCTTATCTTTAATCCATACGAAGGGCAGATTGATACCGGCCGCATGATGCAGGCTTTGCTGAAGGAAGCCGTATCCAAAGATATTCTTATCCTGAATTCGCAGGCCGTTACTGCATACCACGAAAAATCCGACGTGGCAGAAGTGAGCCTTGGTGACTTTACGTTTAGTACAAAGAAACTGCTTTTTGCGACCAATGGCTTTGCCTCGCAGCTTACCGGCGGCGCCGTAAAACCCGCCCGTGCCCAGGTGCTGATTACCGAACCCATTTCCGGCCTCGATATCAGGGGGACATTTCATATTGACAGGGGATATTATTATTTCCGCAATATTAACGACAGGATATTATTTGGCGGCGCGCGAAACCTCGATTTCGAAGGTGAAACCACAACTCGGTTCGGGCAAACAGGCATCATACAAGACCAGCTCGAAAAAATCCTCCGTGAAGTCATTCTCCCCAATACCGATTTTCAGGTTGCCCACCGCTGGAGCGGCATTATGGGTATGGGAACCCACAAGAGCCCTATTGTACAGCAGTTGTCCGACCACGTATATTGCGGCGTAAGGCTCGGCGGTATGGGTGTGGCCATTGGCAGCCTTATCGGGCAGGAGCTGGCCGATCTGGTGTAGTATTTCAACGATAACAGTAGTGCCATTTCGTGCGGCTTTGTACCCATAGGAATAATCTTCCGTTTGCATTGAAATCATATCCAAATATAATCGATCAAACGTATTCGGCAAATTCGTAATTTCGCCGTAGCTAACCTCCGAATTATGCTTAAAAAAATATTCCTCTTCTTTTTCAAAGTAACGCTTTGGTTTATTGTGTTGTCGGTTTTCTCGGTACTGCTGTTCCGTTTTGTACCGGTGCCATTCACGCCCCTGATGATGACCCGTGCCCTTGAGCAGAAAATAGATGGGAAGGAAATGACCTCCAGCCATACATGGGTGCCGTTGGAAGAAATCTCGCCCAACCTGCAAAAAGCTGTTATTGCCAGTGAAGATGACACCTTTCTTACCCACAATGGCTTTAATTTTAAGGCAATGAAAAAGGCTTATGCGAGTAACGAAAAAGGTAAAAAGCTGAAAGGCGGGAGTACCATCTCGCAGCAAACGGCCAAGAATGTCTTCCTATGGCAGGGGAGGAGCTACGTTCGTAAAGGGCTTGAGGCTTATTTTACCGTACTTATAGAATTGCTCTGGAGCAAGGAGCGTATTATGGAGGTATACCTTAACAGCATTGAGATGGGGCCTTATGTCTTTGGCGCGCAGGCAGCATCACAGCACTGGTACCATAAAGATGCTGCCGGCCTTACCAAAAATGAGGCGGCCGGAATAGCGGCTATTTTGCCGAATCCGTATAAATTCCGGGCAACGCGTTCTTCGGGTTATACCGAAAGGCGTAAAGGCAGGATCATAAAGCTGATGCGCTACGTAAAGCTTGATTACGGCGGAAATGAAAAATAGGCTGCTTACCATAGCATTATTTTGCAGTGCGATTGTATGCGCGCAAAAGCCGGCCGAAATAGGTGTTATTTCGGATAACGACCTGTATACTTCCCCGATAAACGACCAGTATTATACCAATGGGCTGGAGTTCTTTTACCGCTACCTGGGCAAACGGAGCGATGAAAAGGTTGCCAGGAAAATAACAGAGTTCCGCATCGGGCAATATATTTTTAACCCCCAGTCGGTGCGTGCTGATGATATTAATGTGAACGACCGCCCCTTTGCGGGCTATCTTTTTGCCGAAGCAGGCATCAATACGTTTTATACCAGCAGTAACGTGCTCAAGATTAACCTGCAACTGGGTGTTGTAGGGCCGGAGTCGTATGCGGAAGAGTTTCAGGCAGGGCTGCACAAGCTGGTAGGCTATCCTACGGTGAAAGGCTGGCAGCACCAGATCACGACCATACCTGTAGTACAGGCACAGGCTGTTTATTCGTACAGGATATTACGGGAGCGTTTTAAGGAAAAAGTGGATGTACAGCTACAGGCCGAAGCCAATGTGGGCACAGTCTGGACCAGTGCTTCCCTGGGGCCGATGGTGCGAATCAGCCTGCGGGGGCCGTTGAGACCAATGCACGATTCGGCACTGCATGGCGCCACCCTGAAACGTGATAAGGAGTATGATGGCCAGCGTGACCTTTTCCTGTACCTTAACCCAAGCGTTCAATACCAGATGGAAGACGCTACCATTACGGGTAGCCCCTTCAACGATGACAGCCCGGTTACTTTTCCGCTGATACCTTTCCGCTTTAATGCTGAGGCAGGGGTAAAATACCTCCGCAACCGTTGGAATTTCTCCTATTCGGCACATTACAGGGGGAAGGAATTATCCAATAATGTAATTACCGGCTATTATTACGGCTCCATACAGATAGGATATCTAATCCCATAGTGACTATTTCACTTTTTTCGGCTCCACATTCATGTTGTATAGCGTAAAGGCCTGTATATCGCTAAGTTCAGCAATAGTCTGTGTAACCGACTTGCCCGCGCCATGCCCTGCATTTACATCAATACGGATGAGTGCCGGTACACTGGGTGCCTGGGCTTCCTGTAGTGCCGCGGCAAACTTAAAGCTGTGGGCCGGTACCACACGGTCGTCGTGGTCACCTGTCGTCACCATGGTCGCCGGATATTTTACACCTTTCTTAATATTGTGCAATGGCGAATAGCCTTTCAGGTAGCGGAACATCTGGTCGCTGTCGTTAGCGGTGCCGTAATCATACGCCCATCCCGCACCTGCGGTAAATGTATGATACCTTAGCATATCGAGCACGCCCACGGCCGGAAGCGCTACTTTAAAAAGCTCCGGGCGCTGCGTCATGGCCGCGCCAACCAACAGCCCGCCATTGGAGCCGCCTTTTATGGCGAGGTAATCGGGTGAAGTGTATTTCCTGTCGATAAGGAATTCGGCCGCGGCAATAAAATCATCAAACACATTCTGCTTTTGGAGCTTTGTACCCATGTCGTGCCATTTTTTGCCGTATTCGCCGCCGCCTCTCAGGTTCGCTACGGCATAGATACCGCCGTTTTCCATCCATACGGCGTTGGCTATGCTGAAAGCGGGTGTGAGGCTTATGTTGAACCCGCCATAGCCGTACAGCATCGTCGGGTTTTTTCCGTTGAGCTCCAGGTCTTTGCGGTAGGTAATGATCATTGGTATCTGCGTCCCGTCCTTCGATTTGTAGAACACCTGTTCGGAGATGTACTTTTCGCTGTCGAAGCTTACATTCGGTTTCTGGTAAACTTTGGAGCCGCCGGTTTTCGGGTCGTAAGCATAGATGGTTCCGGGGGTTACATAGTTGGTGAAGGAATAGTAAAGTATTGTTTCCTCCTTTTTTCCTCCGGGTGTAGATGCGGTACCTATTCCCGGCAATTCCAGTTCGCGCACGGGCTTGCCATCATAGTCGTATTGTTTGATAACGGAAACGGCATCTTTTATATACCCGGCAAAGATATACCCGCCGCCTGTAGATGGGCTGAGTACATTCTCTGTTTCCGGAATAAGGTCGTTCCAGTTGGCCTGCTGTGGATTGGCGGCATCTACCGTAACCACCCTTCCGTTTGGCGCGTTATAATTTGTATACAGGAAAAGCTTACTGCCTTTGTTGTCAATAATCCGGTGGTCGTTATCCAGGCTTTCTACTACTGGTTTAATGCCCTCTTTACCGGAAAGGTCCTGAATGTACAGTTCCTTTCCTGAAGTGGAATTAGCGGCTGTTATAATCAGGAAGCGTTCGTCTTCGGTAAGATAGCCGCCAACATACCTGCGCTTGGTAGTGCCTCCAAAAATCACTTTGTCGTCTTTTTGGGAAGTTCCGAGTTTGTGGTAATAAAGCTTGTGGTTGTCCGTTTTCGCGGAAAGCAGGCTTCCTTCAGGCTTTTCGTAAGTAGAGTAGTAAAACCCGTCGGTGCCTTTCCAGGCAATGCCGCTGAATTTTACATTATCGATCACTTCATTGGTTATCTGTTTAGTAACGGCATCCATAATGATGATCTTATTCCAGTCGCTTCCGCCTTCGGAGATCATATAGGCTGCTTTTTCACCTTTTTTGGTAAATTGTATCTGCGAGAGCGAAGTCGTGCCGTCTTTTGAGAACGTGTTTGGGTCAAGGAAAACCTCCTCTTTACCATTTTTATTTTTGCGGTATAGCACCGACTGATTTTGCAGTCCGTCGTTCTTAAAGTAATAGGTGTAACCGCCTTCTTTAAAAGGGGCGCCTATCCTTTCATAGTTCCACAGTTTTTCCATACGCTCTTTGATCGCGTTGCGGAAAGGGATCTTATCGAGGTAATCAAAAGTAACCCCATTCTGCTTCCTTACCCATTCCCCGGTTTCCGGAGACCGGTCGTCTTCAAGCCAGCGGTACGGGTCTGGTACCTGTGTTCCAAAGTAAGCATCGGTAACTGTCCCCTTAGCGGTTACAGGATATTTTATCTGTTGTTTTTTTGTGTCTTGTGCATTCATGGCTAAGCCGCACAATGCTGCAATGGCCAGTACGGTATGTTTCATTGTTACTATGTTAGAGCCACAAAAATAACAATTTATATCAATCATTGGCCCCTTTCGCAAGGGATGGATTTCGCGGTTAAGCATAGGTATCCCGCAAAGTTTACAAAGGTTGCATACTTTGTGAAAACAGGTTGCCTTAACGACAAGAAATTATGCGAACAGCGGTTTGTACTTCTGGCGGTGCTTATACAGCAAAATGCCATTCATTACTACAACAAGCAGGGCTGTACCGATAGAAGGCACATCCATAAACAGGTGGAACAGCAAAATGTTTAGCGATAGCGGAATAAGCAGCAATAAAGCAAATGGCACCCATTTTTTTACGAGCAGCAGCAAGCCGATGATAATTTCAAAAATGGCGACAATCGTAATTACATATCCCGTATTGGCGAGCGATTCCATAAAATCGGCTGCTTCGGGAGAGGGTTGGGGAAGGGGAATAAAAGAATAAAGTTTATTGGCTCCGAAGGCAATAAGGATAATGCCAAGCAGTATCCTGACAATCTTTGTAAATTGAGAATTCATAGGCGTAAAGTTTTAACATGTATGAAATTTTTAATTGAGACTAAAGTTAATAAAATATTTATCAAAAATTTAAGAAAACGTTTGAAATAAAAAAATCCCTACCATGAGGTAAGGATTTAACGGTTTAATGTGCCTGAATAATTACTCCACCACTACAGGGAAGCTTACCTCGGCATCGGTTCCGCCGCCGGCGTTGGTTATATTTCCGCCTTCAACGCCCTGTGCGGTTTTGTTTGGCAGGTGCTTTAAAGTAATGGTAAGGCTCCCCGCGCCGGGAGTGGGAGTAGCTGTATATACAACCGAAAGCCCAACCGGTTTGCCATTCTCATCCTGGTCTGCGTACGTAAAAGTTCCAATACCGCTGTGCTGGTAGAACAGTTGGTGCTGGTCTCCTTCCTGTTGGATCTCTGTTGTGATATCTTCCGTAGGGTTGGCAAGCTCATTGAGAAAATGTACGTTGCCGTCGTATACCCTTCCTGCTGTAAAGTTTCCGGATACGGTAACTACAGGCACATCCGGGCCATCGCCGTCAAGGTCTCTTGATAACAGTACAACCGGTGTACCGCCGCCCTGCGGCGTGAAGGTTGCCGAAACGGTCGTAATCACTTCCTCTTCATTCACAGGGCCTTTGTTGTCATCATCGCTGCAGGAGGAGAAAGTGGTTATGGTAATTAGGGAAAGGGCTAAGATTCTGAGATTTTTCATTTGTAAAATATTTATGATTAATAATTCAATTTTAATTGCAACTGGAAATTCCGGCCGGTATCGTCGGCATAAAGGCGCTGCCTGTTGAGGTAGTCGCGATAGGCAGTATTGAAAATGTTATTGACCGAGAAATTGAGTGACGCCATCGTTTTACCCACAGCGAACTGCATCCCCGAAGTGAAATGCAGCAGGTGATAGCCCGATGGCGGCGTGCTGATGTCTACGTAAATGGGTACAAGCTCGCCGTTGACAGGTACATCGGCATAAAAATTATTGTCGGGGTAACGGGTTTGGGCAAATATGGCCTCGCTTCGCAGTTCTAGAAAAAGATTGTGCCAGTCTAATGTGTAACGTACAGTATTGCCAATGTTTAGCGGTGGCATATCGATAAGCGGCTGGTTTTTTGAGGTGTTATTGGCGTGCACATACGCAAAATTGAAGCTGTGGCGGAAATGGCTGGTAATGTCCCAATCAGTATGCAGGTCGAGCCCTGCCATGAGTACATTGTCCTGCCTGTAACTGTATACCGGAAAAGTGCCGCGTATGGTATATTCCACTCCGGTAGGGCTGAGGTAGATGAAATCGCGAATAGCGTTGAGGTAAGGGGTAGCCTCCAGCCTGAAATTACCATTGGTTTTAAGCAAAGTTGCAGAGATCTTCATTGCTTTTTCTTTCTCAATGCCAAGATTGCCAAGCTCTATAGTACCGTTGCTGTGGTGCAGCCCATCGCTGAAAAGCTCCGACGGGTTGGGGTTTCGCATTGCCAGTCCCGCATTTGCCAAAATGTCGAAGTCAGCCGACATCTTTTTGCGCAATCCCAGGCTTGCCGAAATATTATGGTATGTAAACTCCGGATTCGTCAGCCATTGTGTGCCGTAATCGCCGGTAATGAAATGGTCGTACACACCATTATATCCCAGATTGTTCCAGCGGGTTTTCTGGTAATATTTGGTGGCTGAAATGTGCGAAAAGTCGTAGCGCAGCCCGGCCTCGCCGCTTACAGTTTCCGAAAAGGAATGCGACACGATACCATATGCCCCTGCATCATATTTATCATACGTTGGGATTAGCGGGCGAACACCGGTATCGGGACTTGCATCGTTGAACTGGGCAGAAGCACTAATACCCGCTTTATATTCTGTATCGTTTGCCGTTTTTTTCCAGTCAGCATTTACCGAATGTGTTGCCAGCGTTAGGTCGAGTGCCGGTATATTGGCAAAATCGCCACGCCTCATGTCAAATTCCTTTCTGTTGTTCAGCTGAAAGGCGTATTGCAGGGACAGCGACGCATCGTCCGATAATTGTCTGTTAAAATTAGCCTTTGCCAAATGATGCTGCACTTCCTGCCTCGGTGCATTGATGTTATATGTAAACGGCTCCACTACATCCGGCTTGCTATTATTAATGGCACGTACCAGGTCGGCCACATTGCCAATATGGGTCGCTTTGGCAATACCAATGGTTGCATTGTAAAAACTGTAGGAAACTGAAGCATCATAACCATTGCCTAAATACTTTATATCCCCTGCAAAGTTCGCTTCGCGATTCCCTGTATTGGACAGCACATAATCCGGCGTTTCGCGATCTCCCATATATTTAAAGGTGCCTCCCGCATTCCACGCCCAGCCTTTATCATTGCCCTTATGCAAAGACGAAGACAGGCTGCCCCCGCGCCCATTGGAATCGGCTGTCACGATTGTTCTCCCAGACAGCGTGTCTTTCAAAACCGAAACAGGCTCCACGAGCACCAGGCCGCCGATAGCATCGCCGCCATACTGTAGAGCCGAAGCGCCTTTTATTACCGAAACCCTTCCGGCTGTGTTGATGTCGAGATTGGGCGCGTGTTCGGTTCCCCATTGCTGGTCTTCCAGGCGTACGTTGTTCGATATAACGGGAACGCGACTGCTGTGCAATCCGTTAATGACCGGTTTTACGATATTGCTGCCTGTTTTTAGGGAATATACGCCCGCTATTTCTTTTAGCGCATCACCTAAAGAACCATTGCTGTATTTCTCGATGGTTTCGGTTTTGAGGCGCTGCTCGTGGGTAGTGTTTATGGAAACCTTGCTTTCAGCCAGTACCACTTCTTTAAGCTGGGTGGTTTCGGACGTGAGAACAACATCCAGACGTATATCGCCCTGCACGTTTACAATGGTATCCATCGTTTTATAGCCAATGTAGGAAACAACCACACGATGCTGGCCTGTAGGGATATTATGGACTTCATAGTAGCCGTCCGGGGCGCTTATGCCGTGTAAGGTGCCGATATGGATGTGCGCGCCGTCGAGCGGCTTATTTTGGGGTGCAGACACGTTCCCGTTAATGGTGTGCTGGGAGTGCGCGCACCAGCTTCCTGCCAGCAAGGCAAGGAGGATGATGTAGATTCGCATTTGGATTTGGATAAAGTAAGTAATAGTCAGACCTCACCCCCAGCCCCTCTCCTTTGTAGAGGGGAGCAAGGTCGATACATATTCATAATTTGCTCAATAACAATACAAGTTATTAAAGTATGAGTAAGCAGGTTTGAGTGTCCCTCTCCTTTGGAGAGGGAGTCAGGGTGAGGTCAAATAAGGGAGGTCCATTATGTGGTCGGCGGACCCCTGTGTGAAAACAGGCTTCCTGCGAATGCCGATGTCCCTTCTATACTGCTAAAGGTATAGGGAATAGGTTTAAATGGAAAGTCGAGCCTGAGGCAGAATTCCTGCGGCGCGACAAAGTAGTCGAAATGAAAATCACACACAGAACAGTCGCCGTCGTCTTCGTGGTCATGGCTGTCCATGCCGAAGTACTTGCCGTCTTTTTTATGTTCGTGGTGATGGATGCTTTCCGCGAAGTGCTTATGGCTGAAGGCATGAAAAGACTGATAGGCTGTGGCAAGGAGCACAACAGCCATAAGGGCCAGGTTGAATATGGCGAACTTTCTTTTCATTACCGCAAAGGTAAAGCAAAAAGAATTACAAACTGCAATTAAGTTGCATTTAGGAAAAGTTTGGGAAGTATATTATTTACCTGACAACCCAGTTTTCAATTTTAATTTCTTCAATACGTTCAAATTCAGCTATATTTTCTGTAACCATAATCATATCAGAGGAAATTGCCGTAGTGCCTATAAGCAAATCAAAATCACTAATCATTTTGCCGATTTTTCTCAATTTTGCTTTTTCTTTACCATATAAGGCAATACAATTGATTATGGGAATTATGGCAATGTCTTTAGTGAAAGTATCAATTAGTTGAAGATTTTTTTCGGGATTAGAACTGTATTCTGCACCGTAAATTAGCTCGGCTAATGTAATTTCGGAAATCGCACAATTGGAAAAACCCACCGATTTCAGTTTCTTGTCGAGATGGAACTTACCTCTGAAGAAATGAATACAAATGTTTGTGTCTAAAAGATATTTCATCAGAAAGTTTCAATATCTCTATTATTGATGCGTGAATCTCTTATATCCTTAATAATTGCATCAGAATCCCTTTCATCACTCCAAGATCCGAATAGTGAAAAGAAATCGTTGTCTTTTTTCTCATCTTCCGATTCTTTGATGGAATCGGTAAGCTCAGACACAATCTTCTTCTTCGACTTTACATCCAGTTTTCGAAGCAGGTCGATGTATTTTTTAAGAGATGAATTATTTAATGTTATCGTTGCCATAGCAATGCATTTGTCTCAAAGATAGGAAATAAACTGATAAGTATACATTATGCTTTGAGTAGGCGTATCAAGATTTTAAACAAAAAACCCGCAACACCTCTCAGTATTGCAGGTTATAAGTATAATCTAAATTTCTTTACACCAAACCATTAGCAATAAGATACTCCGCGATCTGCACCGCATTAGTAGCAGCGCCTTTACGCAGGTTATCGGCAACGATCCACATGTTTAGCGTGTTGTCCTGTGTCTCATCACGGCGGATACGGCCTACGAATACATCGTCCTTTCCTTCGGCATACAGCGGCATCGGGTAGTCGAATGTGGCAAGGTTATCCTGAACTGTTATTCCGGGAGTTTCTGCCAGTAAATTACGCACCTCATTCACGTCAAAATCATTGGTGAACTCTATGTTAACCGATTCACTATGCCCGCCCACGGTAGGGATGCGCACGGTAGTCGCGGTAACTTTTATCGAATCGTCACCCATGATCTTCTTGGTCTCACGGGTCATTTTCATTTCTTCCTTGGTGTAGCCGTTGTCTTCAAATACATCGATCTGCGGGATGGCATTGCGGTGTATCGGGTATTTGTAGGCCATTTCGCCCTCAATACCGGCATATTCGTTCTCCAGCTGCTTCACGGCCTTTACGCCCGTGCCGGTAACCGACTGGTATGTAGATACCACCACGCGCTCAATGTTATATTTTTTGTGCAGCGGGTTCAGCGCCAGTACCATTTGTATGGTAGAGCAGTTCGGGTTGGCGATGATCTTATCGTCTTTCGTTAATTCGTTGGCGTTTATCTCCGGTACCACCAGTTTTTTGGTTGGGTCCATCCTCCAGGCAGAAGAGTTGTCGATAACAGTAGTGCCCGCTTCGGCAAACTTTGGCGCCCACTCTTTAGAGGTATCGCCACCGGCTGAAAAAAGCGCTATTTGCGGCTTCATGCTTACGGCAGTTTCAAGGCTAACCACCTTGTATTTATTCCCTTTAAATACGATCTCCTTACCAACCGACTTCTCCGAAGCCACAGGTATGAGTTCAGTTATCGGGAAATTCCTTTCGGCCAGTACTTTCAGCATTACTTCGCCTACCATTCCGGTAGCGCCTACAACAGCAACTTTCATAATTACAAATTGATTTAAGTGAATGTCAAAAGTAGTAAACAAGGAGAAGCGGAACGCGGATGACGCGGATTTTTTTTATTTTCACGGATTTGCTAAGAATTGTTCCCGACCGCGCCCGAACTGACAATGGTCATTATGTATTACCAGTTGCCACCAGTTGTCACATTGAGTGCAGTCGGGATGCCTTAAGGGAGCATGAGCCAAAAAAATAACCGCCCACGAGGGACGGTTTAATTAGACATAAGAATATGTAGTGTAACGGAAACGTAGTTGTTATACCCGGCCTGCCTTTATCGCATCGCGAATCTCCATAAGCAGTTTTTCCTCATTGGATGGTGCAGGCGGAGCGGCAGGTTTGGTCTCTTCTTTTTTACGCAGTGAATTCACGCCTTTGATGATGATGAAAAGGACAAAGGCTACGATAATGAATGAAATCACGTTACTCAGGAAGTTACCGTATTTTACCCCTGCACCCCATGTGAGTTCCTGTATATCTTTCAGTCCGGCGCGTTCCAGCAACGGTGTAAGGATGAGCGGCGTGATGATGTCTTCTACCAACGACTTTACGATGGCGCTAAAGGCTGCACCGATAACAACACCCACCGCAAGGTCGAGCACATTGCCTTTGAGGGCAAACTCTTTAAATTCTTTCATTAATCCCATAAGCGTATAATTTTTTGGTTTGATGAAAGGCTAAGGTACGAAAGAAAATTATACACATTTCTCAAAAAGCCTTAAAGGGATGTGAAATGAAGTTAAATACATGGCGATTTAAAAACAGCTGAGATTGTCTGAAAGGCTGGCGCCACCCTATTCTTTATAAAACACTCTTTTCACCCTTTGGGAAATGCTCGTTAAAATCTCATACGGTATCGTTCCAAGCGTTTCTGCCATTTCCACAACGGTAGGCGATTGCCCGAAAATAACGGCCCTGTCGCCTTCCTTGCAATCAATGTTTGTAACATCCACCATCATCATGTCCATGGAAATGGTTCCGGTAATTACAGCCTTTTTTCCATTAATGGTTACATATCCATTTTCATTGCCCCAACCCCTGCGAATGCCGTCGGCATAGCCAATGGGCAGTGTAGCGATACGCATTTTTCCGGGCGCGATAAACCTGCGGCTGTAGCCAATGCTCTCGCCGGGCTCAATGTCTTTTATCTGGAGAATTACGGTTTTCAGGGTACCGACAGTTTCCAGGCTTTTGCGCTCGGTTTCGTCATTCCCCACACCGTACAGGCCGATGCCCAGGCGCACCATGTCATACTGTGCCTGCGGGAAGTTATAAATGCCCGATGTGTTGAGGATGTGTCGTAACGGGGTTATCTCCAAAGCTTCTGTCAATTGCCTCGACCAGCTTTCAAACTTGCCAATCTGGTCGAGCGTAAAATCCCTGTAATCCGGCCTGTCGCTTGAGGAGAGATGCGAGAAAATGCTTTTTACCGAAACAAGGTTGTTCTTCTTCAGCAGGTCGATGAGCTCTTCCAACTGGTTTTCCTGGAAGCCGAGGCGGTGCATACCCGTATCGAGCTTGATGTGGATGGGATAGTTGGAGAGGTTCTTTTGCTGTGCCACGGCAATGAATGCCCGTAATTCCCTTGCTGAATAAATTTCCGGTTCCAGGTTGTACGCTGCCATGGCCGCAAATGCGCTGCTCTCCGGATTCATCACGATGATCGGGGTACTGATGCCCGCGTTGCGCAGGGCAATACCCTCATCGGCGAAGGCCACGCCAAGGTAATCGACCTTTTGATGGGAAAGCGCCTTAGCAATCTCGTAGCTGCCGCTGCCATAGCCAAAGGCTTTAACCATTACCATGATCTTGGTTTCCGGCTTAAGCCTGCTTTTATAAAAATTGAGGTTGTGCGTAATAGCATTAAGGTTAATCTCCAATACCGTCTCGTGTGTCTTTTCCTCGAGGAACACCACGATCTCATCAAACCGGAAACTCCGTGCGCCCTTTATCAGTATCGTCTCATGGTCGAACGAACCTGCCTTGTAATGTGAGAGGAATTCCTGTGTGGTGGCGTAAGGATAAAAGTTAGGGAAGTCGGCCAGCTGTTTGCTAATGGTCTCCCCAATGCCTATTACCTGACTGATGTTGTGCCCGGCAAGTAGCTTTCCAACTTTCGCGTAAAGCTCATCGGTCTCAAATCCGCTCTGGAACACATCGGATAGTATGATGGTTTTTTTGGTATGCGTCTTATGCTGCTCAAGAAAGTCAAGCGCGATCTTGAGCGACTGGTAATCGCTGCTGTAGCTATCGTCGATAAGTGTGCAGCCGTTGATGCCATTCTTTACCTGTAGTCGCAGTTCCACAGGGTAGAGGCCTGCGATACGTTCTTGTATGATGTCGTGGCTGTAGCCGAAGTGGAGCAATACCATCAGGGAATTGATGGCGTTCTCTATAGATGGTGCATCGGTGAATGGGATAGTTACATCAAAAGCCTCATTATCATACGCAATAGACAAAATCGTGTTTCCGCCGTCTTGCTGCTCTGCTACCTGCACATCTGCACTTTCGCCAAGACTCCAGGTAAATGTTTTTGTGTTGGGGTTAAGCTCCTTTTCAACATCCGCATTTTTTTGGAGGATGAGCAGTTTAACATCAGTGAACAATTTCAGCTTCTCGCGGATCTTTTCCTGCCGATCTGTAAAACCCTCATCATGCGCGGTGCCGATATTGGTCAGTATGCCGATGTCGGGCCGGATTATGGACTGGAGTTTTTCCATTTCGTCAACAGTGGAAATACCCGCCTCGAATATCCCGAGGTTGTGCTTTTCGTTAATGCCTATGACCGACAACGCCACACCCACCTGCGAGTTGTAGCTCTTGGGACTTCGGATGATGTTGTAATCAGGCCCGAGCAGATAGTTGAGCCATTCTTTTACGATGGTCTTGCCACTGCTTCCGGTAATGGCGATCACAGGAAAATCGTACATGTTGCGGCAGTATATTGCAAAATCCTGCAAAGCCTTAAGGGTATTTCCGACAATGAAGAAATTGGCCTTCCCGCGAATTTCGTTGGGTATATGGCTCACTACGAAGTTAAATACGCCTTTGTCGATAAGGTCCTTTATGTAAATATGGCCGTCGCGGTTCTGTCCTCCCAGGGCGAAAAACAGCGTGCCGGAATTATTCTGCAACGAACGGCTGTCGATGGAAACATTGTCGATGGTCACGCCGGGGTTCATCCCTTCGAAACCGGAATGCAGAGCGGGAATTATGTTTTGGATGGGAATGCTCAAGGAGTTATTGTTCTGTTTTGTCTGAAATGTTTTCTGGCTGTTTGTGCTGTGGTATGCCGCTACGCATCGCCTCAAAATAGGCTGCCCTGCTCAAAGGCTCATATTCTTCCGTTTCGCCCAAAAGCACAAGATTGTCATTATTCGCTTTACGGTAGCTGTAATTCGCAAGGTTGCCTGTGCGGGTGCATACGGCGTGTACCTTGGTTACATATTCGGCAGTAGCCATAAGTGCGGGCATCGGTCCGAAAGGATTGCCTTTAAAGTCCATGTCCAGCCCGGCTACGATAACACGGATGCCGTTATTCGCCAGGTCATTGCATACCGCCACTATTTCATCATCGAAAAACTGTGCCTCGTCAATGCCAACCACATCGCAACCCTGTGCCAGAATCCGCAACATGGAGGATGAGGTTACAGGTGTGGAGCGTATTTCGTTTGAGTCGTGCGATACCACCATCTCTTCATGATAGCGGGTATCAATGGCAGGTTTAAAGATTTCGGTCTTTTGCCTGGCAAACTGCGCACGTTTCAGCCTGCGTATCAGCTCTTCGGTCTTTCCCGAGAACATCGATCCGCAGATGACCTCTATCCACCCGAATTGTTCTTTATGGTTAACAGTATTTTCGAGAAACATTTTGTATTTTTCTGGCAGTAAAACAGAAACATTTTCTGTTACTTTGTATAAAACAAATTTATTAAAAAAGTATTGCGCCACTCCTTACAATCCCAAAAGTTATGAAGAAAAAGTTAGAAGCCGAACTCATTAGCATAGCACACAGAATACTAAAAATGAAGAACAGGTCGGAGCTCGACCAGCTACAGGCCGAAACGCTGAAGCTGTACGAAAAGATATCGGTGCTGCGCTTTGTAGAGGATAACTTTGCCGATGTAAAGCCTACTATAGGATATGCTTCTGCTGAAGGAAAGCTGGAGGATATTTACGGTATTGAGGAAGTGCCGGAAGTGCATGCCAATGAGGTAGAAGCCGCAGAGGACAAGGCGCGTGCCGAAAAGAAAGAGCAGGAGAAGGAAGCTGATGCCAAAACTGACGATAAAAAAGAGGAGAAACCGGAAGAACCGGCTGAAAAATCTGAAGGTTCTGAAGATAAAACTGATAATATAAAACAGGATGAAGAACAGGAAGCCCAGCCGGAAGGTGATGCCGACCCGGAGCAAAAGGTAGAAGAATACCAGGCATCGGAAGAGGAGAAAGAGCATACAGAGGAAGAAACCGATGAGGAAGTTAAGGAAGGGGAGCCCGAAGCTGCCGGAGAACCCGAAGGCGATGAGGAGCCTGTCAAAGAAGAACAGCCGGAAGAGGTAAAACAACCTGCCAAAGAAGAAGAAGAAAAAGAAGAAGTTGCGGAAGAGCCGGAACAAAAAGTTGAGGTTATAAAACCGGAGGAGGAACTAAAGGCAATGGAAGAGGGCGCTGCCGCTGTATTTAAAAAAGAGGACGACAGCACGCCTGAAGAAGAGGAGAAAGCTATAGATGCCGAGATTGTTACAATTGCCCCGGATGCCAATGCTGAAACCGAAAAATCTAATGTTGGTTTCGACTTTGCTTTTGAGAGGACACCTGCTCCCGAAGAACCGCAGAAACAAAAAGAAATTTCGTTTGAGGATTTTCATGATTACAAAGAACCCGAGTTCGTAAAGAAAGACGATAAAAAAGAGGAGCAGCCTAAAGCAGAAGAGGTAAGGAAAGAGGAGCCTAAAGCTGAAGCTGATGACTGGCGTAACTGGGAACCTAAGAAGGATTCGCAGCCGGAAGCCCCGAAAGAAACGCCAAAAGCAGAACAGCCAAAACAGGAGGAGTCAAAAGCACCGGCAACGTCAAGGCCGCTGAATGAAACTTTTGGGAAAACCATTTCACTTGGACTGAACGACCGTATTGCATTCGAAAAGCACCTTTTCGGGGGCAGCAGCGAAGACCTGAACCGCGTAATCTCGCAGATCAATACGCAGAACTCGTTCGATGAAGCGAAAGCATTTATCGAAGACCTCGTAAAGCCCGATTATAACAACTGGAGTGGTAAAGAGGAATACGAAAACCGCTTTATGGAACTGGTAGAGAAAAGGTTTAGCTAATGTCGAAACTGTACATCGTCCCAACGCCCATAGGCAACCTGGAGGACATGACCTTCCGGGCCATAAAGGTGCTTAAAGAAGCCGACCTGATACTGGCCGAGGATACACGCACCAGCGTCAAGCTATTGAAGCATTTTGATATCGGCACGCACATGCACAGCCACCACATGCACAACGAGCACAAAACGGTGGAGGGCATTATTCAGCGCATACAGAACGGCGAAACCATCGCCCTGATATCCGACGCAGGTACGCCTGCCATATCCGATCCCGGATTTTTACTCACGCGCGCCTGTGTGGAGGCTAATATCCCTGTGGAGTGCCTGCCCGGCGCTACGGCATTTGTGCCAGCACTCGTAAATAGCGGCCTGCCCAACGATAAGTTTGTGTTTGAAGGTTTCCTGCCCGACAAGAAAGGGCGGCAGACCCGCTTCCTGGCCCTTGCCGAAGAGCCCCGCACCATGATATTTTACGTGTCGCCGCACAAGCTGGTTAAAACATTGGGCGAATTTGTTCAGTACTTTGGCGAAAGCCGCCCCGTGTCCGTTTCCCGCGAGCTGAGCAAGCTGCACGAGGAAACTGTTCGCGGTACCGCAGCCGAGGTGCTGGAGCATTTTACAAAGAAAGAGCCTAAGGGGGAGATTGTGGTAGTTGTGGGGGGATTTGTGAGTGAAGGGAAAGTCAAGAAAAGCAAATTCAGTAAGGAAGATGATACTTCAGGACTATAGGAAACCAACACTCAATGAAGTAAAACTTCTTCATTTTTTAATCGATAACTCAAAACATAATCTGATTGGGCAGCTTGATGATTGTTTGGTTAGAACTATGGATGACGGGAAGATGGGTAGTTTGTTATTGTATCCAAAACCGATAACAGATAAGATGAGGACTTTTGGGTCGGCTATTGCCGAATATCAATTTACAGATTCTGATGGTGTAGAAGTTTTAATTGCCCTCAATGTTGATAATGAAGGCTATCTGTTTGAATTGGATGTCTGGAAAACAGATTATTCGCCATTAATAAAACTTCCAGATAATTTTCATAGAACTAACCAAAACTACAATGCACCCTCTTAATTCTTCACACCTTCCGTTCCTCAACCTCTTTTTTGAGAACAGCAAAGAGCGTACGCCCGAATACATCACGCCGGTCGGCCATATCATTTACAGTGAGCTCAATCCCATAAAGGAGCGCGTGTACCTGATCATCGACATCAATACTTTCACGTATGGCAGGGATTTCAGGGCAGAGGCAGAAGTACTGGCGACCAATGAAGAGGAATTTCGCAAATACCGCGAGGATAAAAGAGCGATCTATAAGTACCACCACAATCATTTAGGCGGCGATACGGTACAGATGCTCCAGGACAAGCTGGGGCCTCTGGGTGAAGGCGAAACCTATTTTGTGGAAAGCAACTACCACAGCCATTCCAACCCGATGGAACACGTGTACAAGCTTAAGGTGGACGACTACATTGCTACAGTTACAGAGTGGTTTTCAACACAGCCGTGGGATATGAGCAGGATATACGAGCTTGGGAACTATGTGGAGAATGACAAGCGTGTACTCGCGCTGTTCAACGGCGGGGTGCAAAGGGCACTGCAATGCATCAACCTGCGCGATTTCAGGAGCTATAGCCTTGGCGATCCGCGTACCAGCTGGTCGGATAACCAGTGGTTCAACAAGTACTATGCCTCGTTAAAAGACATGGTGATTCTTTCAGTAACCAACAACAAATCGCTGCTGCCGGAAGCTCTCAACATGATTAAGGGCTACAAATACCTGACTGAACTCAACCTGAGCGACAACAACCTGGATACCGTGCCGCCGGGACTTGATACGCTGGCCGACCTGAAAAGGATTGTGCTGCGACACAACAACTTTATGGATATGGAAGGTTTTACTAACCTTACGCAGATAAAGAAACTCGACCTGCACAATAACTTTATAACAGCTATTCCCGAGGCAATTGCTAACCTGGAATCACTTGAGGTACTTGACCTTTCTGGTAACAAGATTGCCGAATTGCCGAATGAGCTTTTACAGCTAAAAAACCTGAAGGTGCTGAACCTGTCCAATAACCCGCTGCAACACCTGCCCGAATGGATAGGGGAGTTGTCCGGCCTGAAGGAACTTAACCTCACGCAAACACAACTGGAAACGTTGCCGGAATCGTTTGTAGACCTGAAGGTAAGCGGTACGGTCTACCTTAAAAAAAATCCGTTCAAAACACTGCCTTCTGCCATGCTGGACATGGGTAAGGTAATTGATCTTGAAGAACGCAGCATCGCGCTTTATAACCCCAAAATAAAAAAGAAGCTCGAGAAACTGCCAAGGGGCAACGTGAAGATGGATGCCGACCTGAACTTCAAACTGATGGTGGTACAGCGGCTGATGTATGACGATGAGGTATTGCTGCCAAAATTCGACGTGTATGAATTCGCCGAAAACTATAAAGCACGTAAGATTGACCTCGAAGAGATAAGCCATGAGATGATCCCTGAGGTTAAGGCATGGTTTGAAGGCCTCGATATTCGTTTGGAATTGCTTTGGGACATTAAGGAGCTCAGGGCTTCGGGCGGCGACGAAATCTACCACCAACTGATCCCGCACTGGGATGGCGAGGATGAGGTATTTGACGTAGTATCGGCTGAAGATGTGAAGTACTTTCCCAACCTTAAGAAAATCACCCTGATGGGCAATAACAAGGAGGTAGTAAAATCGCTGCGGGCACAAAAGATAAAGGTGTCGTTTGAGTAACTGTTGCCGTTGCTGGAATACTGCGTATATTTGAAGTCCAATCTCTCTAACCCATGCGCTGGACCTTTAAACCCATTCCCTCTCACAAAAAAGTACAACAGCTTGCCGAAGCGCTAAAGGTGGACGATGTAACGGCATCTTTGTTGGTACAACGCGGGGTGGAAACGTTTGAGCAGGCCCGGCAGTTTTTCCGTCCGTCATTGGCAGATTTGCACGACCCATTCCTGATGAAGGATATGGACAGGGCAGTGGCACGTATTGAATCGGCTATCGCTAATAATGAGAACATTTTGGTTTTCGGGGATTATGATGTGGACGGTACAACCGCGGTGTCGCTGGTATCGTCTTATCTGCGAAGCTATTATCCCAACATAGACACGTATATTCCCGATCGTTATAAGGAGGGCTACGGCGTTTCCTTTGCGGGAATCGATTATGCCGATGATAATGGCTGTACCCTGATCATCGCGCTCGACTGTGGAATCAAGTCTATTGATAAAGTGTTGTATGCGAAAGAGAAAGGAATCGATTTCATCATTTGCGACCACCACCGTCCCGGAGACGAACTTCCCGATGCCATAGCCGTACTCGACCCAAAAAGAGTGGACTGCGATTATCCGTATGATGAGCTATGCGGCTGTGGTGTTGGTTTTAAGCTCATACAGGCATTAGCCGGAAGGCGGGGGCAGACCATCAGTGATCTTATTCCGTATCTCGACCTTCTGGCTACAGCAATTGCGGCGGATATTGTACCCATTACGGGCGAAAACCGCGTACTGGCCAAATTCGGGCTGGAGGTGATCAACAGCAAACCGAGGCCGGGTATAAAAGCATTGGTGCAGAACCTTAAAAGGCAGGTGCTTACCATAAGCGATGTGGTATTTGTGATCGCGCCGCGTATTAATGCCGCCGGGCGCATAAAGCACGGTAACTACGCTGTAGAATTGCTTACGGAGTTCGACCTGGAACAGGCCGGGCAGTTTGCCGCCCAGATCGAATCGCTGAATGCCGATCGTAAAGACCTGGATAAGCAGATTACCGCAGAGGCGCTGATGCAGATCGAAGAGAATAGCGACCATGATAAATTCACGACAGTAGTATATCAGGAAAACTGGCATAAAGGAGTGATCGGTATAGTGGCTTCGAGGCTTACGGAAACCTATTACCGTCCTACGCTGGTATTCACCAAAAGCGGCGACAGGCTGGCGGCATCGGCACGTTCGGTAAAGGACTTCGATATTTATAACGCCCTGGAATCCTGCGCCGAACACCTCGAACAGTTTGGCGGCCACATGTATGCCGCGGGACTCACGCTGCTGGAAGAGCAGTATCCGCTGTTCCGCGAAAAGTTCGAGCAGGTAGTGTCTGAAACCATCGACCCAGAGCTGCTTATTCCTGAAACACTAATCGACTTTGAGCTTGATTTTGATAAAATCACACCAAAATTCCATCGCCTCCTTAAGCAGTTCGAGCCATTCGGGCCGGGTAATATGACACCGGTTTTTATGACCCGCGGCGTAAACGATACCGGTTTCGGCAAGCCCATAGGTGCCGATGATGCCCACCTTAGGCTCTTTGTCCGGCAGGGAGACTCACAAGGTTTTGGCGCTGTGGGTTTCGGCCTCGGATCGAAGAAAGACCTTGCCTGTAATGGTGCTGCTTTTGATATGGCCTATTCGGTCGAGGAGAACACCTGGAACGGCCAGGTGAGCCTACAGCTCCGAATACGGGATATCCGGTGTGAAGGGTAATTTACGATTTCCGTTCCGAAGGAAACGATGTGGACTTGAGGAATCTCAATTAGCAAAAACAGAATCTTTATCCTTTCGATTCCGCTGTAAAGCAGCATTGTTTTGTATAAATTACTCCTGTTGAAAAATTCCGTCTAAAAATTCTCCTAATTATTTAGAATGATTTTAAATAAAACTATTTTTTCTCAAAGCAAAAAGAGATGATTAGGGAAATCGAACAAATCTATCACAACGAATTTGGCGTGGCATTTCACTGGAAAAAAAACAATGTGGTGCTTACCGGAAAAGTACAGCTTGTTTTCAGGGAGACCGGTTTTTATCTTTCTCAAAACGAACTGCATGACTTCGCGAGCATTATCGATACCACTTTTAAGGAAATGGAGTGTTGTGAAGTCTGCCGCAGGCGCTGCCATAAATTTTTGCTGAAGACTCCGCTAACGCAGGTAGACCTTGCTGTAACCCGTACAGAACTCGACAGCATAAAAGACCTGGTAGAGGGGACGCTATTTAAGATCAGTCTTTTTAATTACCTGCACAATGAAGGGATGAATTAAGCCTTTTCTTCAGGCTTATATTCCTTCAGCTCAAAGTTGTCCCCGTCAAAAACACCATAAGTAAAATACCCGATCCAGTCGCCCAGGTTAATGTAGGTCGAATTCTCACCCACCTTTACGGCCATCGGCAGGTGCCTGTGCCCGAATACGAAGTAGTCGTAATGTTTGGTTTCGAGCTTTCGCCTGGAGTAGAGGATGAGCCATTCTTTGTCTTCACCCAGAAAGGTAACATCCGACTCACCTGAGATCAGCTTATTCTTTACCGAAAGGTACTGCGCGAGCTTTACGCCGATATCGGGGTGCAGCCAGCGGTACAGCCATTTAGAAAAGGGGTTGGTGAATACCTTCTTCATCCGTTTGTAGCCTTTATCGCCGGGTCCGAGGCCGTCGCCATGCCCGATCAGGAACACCTTATTATTATAGATGAATTCTTTTGGCTTGTGGTATACCGGGATATTAAGCTCTTTTTCAAAGTAGTCGTGCATCCACAGGTCGTGGTTGCCGATGAAGAAATGGATCTCGATGCCACTGTCGCGCATTTCGGCCAGCTTTCCCAGAACGCGTACGAAACCACGGGGTACAACGGTCTTGTATTCGAACCAGAAGTCGAACAGGTCTCCCAAAAGGAATAGCACCCCGGCGTCTTCCTTAATTTCATTGAGCCATGCAACAAATTTTTGCTCCCTTGGGAAGCTTAGCTCCGGTGTCGGGGCTCCAAAATGCTGGTCTGAGGCAAAATATATCTTCGTTTTCTTCTCCATCTATAGGGTTAATGGCTGCCCAAAGATATAAAGGATATTTTAAATAGCATGATTCGGTTATTTTATTCAAAAAATGAATTCCTTCTTGGTAATTTCATAACAATTGGAATAAATTTTGTTTTTTTTGGCTAATCTTTGAATTATATTTAACATAGTCCATTTTGGGTTAGTTTTTTTTATTTAAATTCGGTTGCTTAAACATAAACTACTAATTATAAATCTATGAAAAAAATTACCCTGTTATTTTTCATGTCGTTGCTTTCCTTCTGCGGGTACTCCCAGCTCGATTTGGAGGAATTTGAAAGCAACGGTACAAACCTTCCCGTCGGGTGGACATATATAAATGTCTCCGGGCCGGGACAGTGGTGGAAAGTCGCACCTCACACCGTGATTACTCCGGCGTATAATGGTACGGGCCATGCGGCCTACCTGCAAAGGGAAAACGTAACTACCGGCACGGCCGAAGACTGGTTGGTAACCAAGCAATTTCCGGCACCCGCCAACGGGCAGCTTCGCTTTATGTCGAGGCTTACGCAGTTGGGCGATGACGGTAGCCGTTACCGCATTATGATCCATACGGGCAACACGCCGAACGACCCGGCTTCGTATACCGAAATGGTACCGGAGATGGGCGAGCTTGAACTTAATCCTGATCCTTACCAGATCGATTACCTTGAGAAAGTATTTTCGCTTCCGTCGTCAATTACAACGGGCCAGCAGATATACATTGCCTTTGTAATGAATGGTGACAACGCAGACCGTTGGCTTATTGATAACGTTATGGTAGTTGGACAGTGCTTTGATCCGACCAACCTAAATGTGGTGGGGGCTGTAGGGCTGAACAGCGCGGTACTTACCTGGACAAACACTACCGGTGCCGGGCAATGGCTCATCGATATTGTTCCGCAGGCATCTGCACCTACGCAAACAGGTATACCTTATACAGGAGCTCCGCCGTATACTGCTACTACGCAGACCAATGGTACGCCACTACAGCCGAACACAGATTATAAATTCTATGTAAAAGCAGTGTGCGGATCGGGTGCTACCAGCAACTGGGTAGGGCCATTTAATTTCAGTACCGTAGCTTTGGGTGAAGGGTGCGGTGCACCGATAAACATCGCCAATCTGCCGTATGCTACTACAGACGATACCGCCAACTACGGTGATACCGTTGAAGGTGTTCCCGGTGCTGCTACAGGCTGCGGAAGCAATAATGCTTACCTTAACGGTAACGATGTATTCTATAGCTTTACGCCAACCGTAAGCGGCAACATCAGTATTACAGTTACAAATAATGGTAACTATTCTGGCGTATTTGTATATACAGGTTGTGCCAACGTAGGTGTTAGCTGCGTGGCCGGTGCCGTAACGACAGATCCCGCCACTACACTTTCTATCCCTACGCTCGCCGTTACAGCGGGCCAGCAGTATATTGTGGTGATCTCTACATGGGCTACCCCGCAAACTACGCCATATACCCTTACAATACAGGAGGTAAACTGTACCCCTCCGGTGGGGCTTCCGGTGTCAGAAATAGGTGAAACATCGGCACAACTGTCGTGGACAAACCCGACCAACGCAACTTCATGGCAGGTTGTGGTTCAGGATCCGGGCGATGGTATCCCTCAGGGTCCGGGTGTTACGGTATCTACCAACACCAACTATGTGGCAACGGCCGAAGCGGATTCTACACCGCTTACAGGTGCTACACCTTATGAATACTGGGTAAGGGCCAATTGCGGCAACGGTACTTTTAGTGCATGGGCAGGTCCTTATGCCTTTAATACTTCAATTTGTGAAACTTCAGCGCAGTGTAACTGGACGTTTGTAATGACCGACTCATGGGGCGATGGCTGGAGTGGCAATACTATGACCGTTTCGCAAAACGGCATAGCGATCGCTACATTAGGTGCTGCAATGAATAGCGCCGGCCCTATAAGCGTTACGGTTCCAGTTTGTAATAACATTCCGTTGGAACTGTTCTGGAATGCCGGCGGAACCTTTCCGGGAGAAGTAGGTATTTCTGTAGTAAACAACTTTGGGCAGACCATATTTTCGAAACCTTCGGGTGTGGGCGTTCAAAACAGTTCCTTGCTTACAACTATTGTAGATTGTAATACTCCCGCATGTTTGCCTCCGGGCGGCCTTGAGGTAGACAATATTTCCGATACTTCGGTGGATCTAAGCTGGGATGGTGCAGCTACAGGTGACTGGAACTATTATGTAGTGCCTGCGGGAAGCCCTGCGCCTACATCCTCTACACCCGGTGTAAACACAACTTCAAACCCTGTTACCGTTTCTACAGGCCTTGCGGCTTCGACCAACTACGTGTTTTACGTACAGATGGTATGTACCAACGGAAACAGCGCGTGGGCGGGTCCATTCCCTTTCACAACTGCAATTTGCCCACTGGCACAGCAATGTTCGTATGATTTTGTACTGACAGACTCATGGGGTGATGGCTGGAATGGCAATACCATGTCGGTAAAGCAGGGCGGTATTACCGTTGCTACTTTTGGCGCTAACTTTTCAGGTGCCGGCCCTACAACGGTAACTGTTCCGGTATGTGACGGCTTACCTCTTGAACTGTTCTGGAACTCCGGCGGCAGTTTCCCTGCAGAGGTAGGTGTTGCCATAGTAAACAACTTTGACCAGACTATTTATACCAAGCCTTTCAATCAGGGGGCTCCAAACAGTTCGTTGTTCACAACTACCGTAGATTGCGATACGCCTGCGTGTGTAATGATGACAGGGCTTAACGCCTACGATTTTGAAACCGATTCTGCAATGCTGGAATGGGATGGCCCTGCAACGGGCGACTGGGAAGTGTATGTTGTGACTGCGGGTTCACCTGCTCCAACAGGAGCTACACCGGGTATTCCTGCAACAACCAATCCTTTTGAAGTAGCGTTGCCTACACCGGCAACCAACTACGAGTTTTACGTAAGGGCAAACTGTGATAATGGCGATGTTAGCGACTGGGCCGGACCGCAAGTGTTGCACAGTGCGGTATGTGATGAAGCTGCACAATGTATGTATACCTTTGAAATGGTTGACTCGTGGGGTGACGGATGGGATAATACCATGACGATATTCCAGGCAGGTGTTCCTGTGGCAACCATTGGCGCCGACTTTACTACTGGCGCGGGGCCTGTAATTGCACAGGTGCCTTTATGTCCGGGTGAAGAATTTGAGATCTTCTGGGATACAGGTGGAAGTTTCCCTGCAGAAGTGGGACTTACCGTGTATACACCGTATATGGAAGATGTATATTTTAAAGATTTTGGGGTGGGTACTCCGGGTACTGTACTGTTTACCGGTATAGCCGACTGTACACCGCCGCCATGTCCTAAGCCGCAAACCCTTTTTGTGGATGAAATTGAACTTACAACTGCCGACCTGAACTGGACGGAGATGGGTTCTGCAACCAACTGGGAGGTATATGTAGTGCCTTTTGGTGCCACTGCACCTGTAGATACTACTTCGGGCACTGCTACAACCACAAACCCACATACAGCTACAGAAACTATCGATGGAAACGATTTAACACCAGGTACAACCTACCAGTTCTACGTGAGGGCAATTTGTGGAGGCACTGATGGCAACAGCAGGTGGTCCGGCCCGATAACCTTTACAACAGCTGTTCCGAACGACGATTGTACTGACGCCACAGCGGTTGCGGTAAACCCTGATACCGATTGTGATGTTTTCGCGACAGGTACAGTAACAGGATCTACCGGTTCAACACAGGCACAGTCATGTGTAACATGGATGGATTTGGAGTATGATGTATGGTATTCGTTTGAGGCTACAACAGGTACGCATGCCGTATCGATAAACAACCAGCAGGGTGCTACTTTCGGTACGGTAATTTATTCCGGAGACGACTGTGGCGCGCTTACAGAGATGGCTTGTGGCGATGATTACCAGACGATAACAGGCCTTACCGTGGGCGAAACCTATTATGTAAGGGTTTATACTACATTCCTTGATGATCCTGCAGATCCTACAAGCTTTGAAATATGTGTTACTTCACCGCCGCCGCCAATCAGGGTGTCGCAGGATGAATATACGCTACAGCAACTTGTACAGGAAGTGCTTATAGGTTCGGAATGTGCGCAGATAAGCAATATCCAGTCGTCTACCGGAAGCGATTTCGGACAGGAAAATGGCATCGGTTATTTTAACCAGAACGGATCATTGTTCCCAATGCCGGAAGGTGTGCTTTTGGTAACCGGTGATGCAATGACAGCGACGGGGCCTAACGATTTTCCTCTCGGATGGGGCAATACTAACGGTGGATGGGATGGTGACGCCGACCTGGAAACAGCAGTAGGTCTTCCTGCCGATGCAACCAACGACGCGACATGGATATCGTTCGACTTTGTAACGCTGATCGACCAGCTAAACTTCAATTTTATCTTTGCATCAGAAGAATATAACGCTGCATCATTCGAATGTGACTATTCCGATTCATTCGCGTTTATCCTTACCGACCTTACGACAGGAGTTTCGACTAACCTGGCTGTTCTGCCGAACACCAACATTCCTATCCAGGTGACCAATATCCACCCGGATAACTCAAGCTGTGATGCTATAAATGAAGCGTACTTCGGCCAGTATAACAACTCAAACTTTGATCCTATTAACTTCAACGGGCAAACGATCGCAATGACGGCTACCTCGCCGGTAATAGCAAACCATGCTTATAACATCAAGCTGGTTATTGCCAATGAGACCGATCACAACTACAACTCTGCGGTGTTCTTCGAGGCAGGCAGTTTTGATATCGGTGAGATCGACCTTGGCCCGCCATTGCTTGAAGCCGACGGAAACGCGGTTTGTGTAGGTGGTGAAGTAGTGCTCGATTCAGGACTTAACCCGGATCTTTTTGACTTCCAATGGTCTAATTCCAATGGGCCGATACCGGGAGCTACCGAACCGAGTTACACGGTAACTGAAGAAGGTGAATATACGATTGAAGCTATTTATGGAACTTCTACCTGTGGTGTTCAGGCAACCCTTATGGTTGAATTCTACGATCCGGTAGAAGATATTGTAAATGATCCTGCTAACCTTGTAGATTGCAATGCAACAGGATATGGCGTATTCGACCTTTCTCAAAATACCGCTACAATGCTGAATGGTGTTACGGGAGATATAGATGTACACTATTACCTTACAGAAGCTGACGCAATACTTGGTGATACCGCAAATGCGATAACCGGCCTTACGGAGTTTGAAAATACCGTACAGGGCCAGCAAACCATCTGGGTTGGTATCGATATTACACAGAGTACCACTGTAGTGTGTCATGGTGTGAAATCGTTCACGATAACCGTTCAGGATCTTACGCCGCAGTTTACAATTAGTGATAATTTCTCTATCTGCGACGGTACTACTGGTACTATTACGGTAACACCGGCCAATTATGACAATGCAGATGTAACGTACACATGGACGCGCGGTACTACCAGCCTTACGTTCAACGGCCCTTCTATAACAGTAGATATGGCAGGCGATTATACAGTAACAATAGATAATGATGGCTGTACAGCTACCGCTACCGTAACCGTTACGGTAACGCCTATACCGGTGGCGGATGACCCTGTAGATGTAGTATCTTGCGACAGCTACGTGCTTCCGGCACTTAGCGCGGGCAATAACTATTATACAGGTACAAACGGTACGGGAGTATTGATGAGTGCCGGCGAATCGGTAACGTCTACAATGAATATCTATGTTCGTGCAGCCAGTGGCACTACGCCAAACTGTACGTCTGAGAATGTATTTTCAGTAACAATCGTTCCGACCCCTGTGGCTACTACCCCTGGCGATGTACAGGCTTGCGACAGCTATGTGCTTCCTGCTCTTAGCGCCGGCCAGGCCTACTATACAGCAATGGGTGCAACAGGAACCCAAATGAGTGCGGGCCAGACGATCACTACATCGCAAACCCTTTATGTATACGCACAGAGCGGTACTAACCCGAACTGTACCAATGAGGCAAGCTTTGTGGTAACGATCGTTCCGAGTCCTGTTGCCGATGCTCCGGGTAATATTGCGTCATGTAACAGTTATACGCTTCCGTCACTTGGCGAAGGCAGCTACTATACCGGTCCTGGCGGAACGGGAACGCAGCTCGCAATAGGTACCCAAATTACATCTTCGCAAACTATTTATGTGTTCGCGCAAACAGGAGCTGCTCAAAACTGTACTGATGAAAACAGTTTTGTGGTAACGATAATCCCAACCCCGGTAATAGCAATTACTGAAGGATGTGATGAAGGCAACCAGTATATGCTGGAAGCGATCTTTACCGATGATATTTATGCTCCTGATAACGCATCGTTTGTATGGACTGATGGCTCGGGCAATACACTTGGTACAAGTGAAAAGCTTGTTGTAAGCGGGCCGGGAACTTATTATGTAGAGGTTACGCCAATTGGCGATGCCGGCTGCCCTGTAAGCGGCCAGATCACTGTAACGGATACTTCGTGCGAGGTGCAGAGGGGTATATCGCCAAATGGTGATGAATACAACCAGAACTTTGACCTTACGTCGCTTGATGTGAAGAAACTGAGCATCTTTAACCGCTACGGACAGGAGGTTTATACCAGGTCTAACTACACCAACCAGTGGGAAGGACAAACCAATGGTGGAGATGAGCTGCCTACCGGAACGTATTTCTATATGATAGAACGTAATAGCGGTGAAAGCCGTACCGGATGGGTTTACATTAACAGGGAAAATTAATAAGCTCTACAGGAACCCCCGCCTCGAGCGGGGGTTCTTTCTTAAACTAACCTAAACTTGAAAAAACACATGAAGAAATTATACCTGGGAGCAGTAATTGCGCTTGTAAGCCTGTTTGACGCCAACGCTCAGCAGGATCCCCACTACACGCAGTACATGTACAACATGAACGTTATCAACCCTGCTTACGCGGGCTCCAAGGAGAATCTGGCCTTCGGATTGCTCTACCGCAAGCAGTGGGTGGACATTGAGGATTCCCCGAGCACGGGAACCTTCTCGGGCCACAGCCCTGTAGGCAAGAACGTAGGATTGGGCTTATCGGCCATTGTAGATGAGATCGGCCCTGTACAGGAGAGCAACGTATATGCCGACTTCTCCTACACCCTTAAGCTGGGCGGCGAGCACAAGCTTGCCCTGGGGCTCAAAGCAGGGGTAACCATGCACAACGTAGGATTGTACGACGATATCGGCAACGGCCATGTGCCCGACCCGGGCGACCCTGCCTTCTCGGAGAACGTGAACAACACCTACCTGAACGTAGGTACCGGTGTGTTCTACTATACCAACAACTACTACCTTGCCTTCTCGGTGCCGAACATGCTTAAGAGCAAGCACCTTGACGTGAGGCGCAACGGCACGAGCGATGCCTACGAATTCGGTTCGGAAGTATCGCACTACTTTTTAACGGGAGGGTATGTATTTGAACTCACCGACACCTTCAAGCTTAAGCCGTCGTTTATGGTAAAATCGGCCTTTGGCGTAGACCCATCGATCGACGGGTCGCTCAACGCGCTTTTCTTTGACAAGTTCGAGATCGGCGCGACCTACAGGCTGGATGACTCCTTTGGCGGAATGGTAAACTATGCCATCACCCCAAACCTGAGGATCGGCTACGCGTACGACCACATTGTATCGGACCTGAAAGTGACCACCCCGTCCTCACACGAGATCATGCTTTTGTTCGATGTGAACTTCCCGAAGAAAGTATCCCGTTCCCCACGTTATTTCTAACCTAAAAGCGACATAAAGAAACATGAAGAATTTATACATTACCCTTAGTTTTATGCTCGCCAGTATGGCAGTAACGGCGCAGAACAAAGATACCGAGCCGGCTGACAAGCTGTATGCCCGCTTTGAGTATGTGGAGGCCGCCGATGCCTACCAGAAGCTCAAATCCAAAGACCCTTATGTATACAGGCAGATCGCCGAGAGCTATTATAACGTATTCAACAGCAAGGAAGCCGTGAAATGGTATGCCAAGGCCACCGAGACCGGCCAGGATGCCGAGATCTACTACCACTATGCGCAGATGCTCAAGGCCGAAGGCCAGTATGAGGCCGCCAATGCCCAGATGCAGAAGTTCGCTTCGATGGCCCCTTCCGACCCGCGTGCGGTAGAGTTCAAAAAAGACCCGAACTACCTTCCGAAGCTTAAAAACCAGGTAAAGCTCTTTGATGAGAAAGCCCTTGATATCAACGACAAGAAATACGGGTCGTTCGGCGCGGTACTGACCGACGACAATACCCTGTACTTCACCAGCGCCAGGAATACCTCCCGCAGGACCTACGGCTGGAACGAGGAACCCTTCCTTGACCTGTACAGCGCCACCTACAATGCCAACGGCACCTACAGCGAGCCTGCCCCGATCCCGGAGCTTAACTCCAAATACCACGATGGCCCCGCCACGGTGTCTGCCGATGGCAACACGATGTATTTTGCCAGCGAAAGCTTCAAGGAGCGCAAGCAGTACGAGAGGGATAAGGAGAACAACCTGAAAGTAGGGCAGGTATGGCTTTACAGGGCTAAGAAAGTGAACGGCAAGTGGGGCGATATCGAGCCTGTACCGTTCAACGACAAGAAATGGTCTACCGGCAACCCCTCACTGAGCAAGGACGGCAAGACCCTGTACTTCTCTTCCGACCGTGAAGGCACCATAGGGGGCAATGACATCTGGAAGGTAAGCGTAAACGGCGACAGCTACGGCGAGCCGGAGAACCTTGGCCCTAAGGTGAACACCCCCGGGCGTGAGAGCTTCCCTTTCATTACCGATGACAACCTGCTGTACTTCTCCTCCGATGGCCACAAAGGCTTCGGTTCGCTGGACATCTTCAGGATCGATTTGAACAAAGGGGCCAACTCCGAAGTGCTGAACATCGGGGAGCCTGTAAACGGCGCGAAAGACGACTTTGCCTTTACCTTCAACACCACCAAAAACCTGGGATACTTCTCCAGCAACAGGGATGGCTTTGATAAGATCTACAGCGCGACCCCGGTATGCGCGGTAGAAGCCATTGTGCAGGTAAGGGACAAGAAAACCCTGAAAGCCCTTCCGGGAGCACGGGTAGCGATCCTTGACGATAAGAACAACGTGATCGAGACCAGGACAGCCGACAGCGAAGGAAAAGTAAGCTATGGTGTAGACTGCGACAGGGCCTTTACGATACAAGCCTCGATAAGCGGGTATACCAACGGCAGCTTCCCGCTGGCCAGGACCAAAGAGAAGAAAGTTACCATCAATGCCGACCTTGACCCTATCGTTGTAGCGCCTACCGATCCGGTAATTGTCCTTGACGATATCTTCTTCGAGTTCAACAAGAGCAACATCACCAAAGAAGGCGCCTTTGTACTGGACAACCTGGTGGAGGCGATGAAGAAGTACCCTGATATGGTGATCATGGTAAAAGCACACACGGACAACCGTGGTTCGGACAAGTACAACATGGCCTTATCCAACCGCAGGGCGAAGTCTACGGTACAGTACGTGATCTCCAAAGGCATTGCCAAGGCGAGGATCTCCGGCCAGGGCTATGGCGAGAGCCAGCCAAAGGTAAACTGCACGAGCTGCACCGAAGAGGAGCACGCGCAGAACCGACGCTCGGA
>Ga0302347_1000786_pt1 | contig 44636 bp, 41 predicted proteins | sample PhyWR1_FD_202178 | JGI IMG/M metagenome (GOLD analysis project Ga0302347, IMG submission 202178) | Leaf surface microbial communities from wheat plants in UC Gill Tract Community Farm, Albany, California, United States - DLSL W.R1 (v2)... | ecosystem: Host-associated > Plants > Phyllosphere >... | reverse complement strand
GTGCCGAATCGTTCGCGACAGGTTTTGACGTGACATCACGCAGAATCACGCCTCATCACAGCCGAAGGTTGGGGTTGTGCGTCGTTCAATGAGGATGAACATGTCTGCTGCCAGCAATATCCATTCGCTGCTTGCCCGCCTTCTGCCCGAGCGGGTCATCGCCCCTCCGGCCCCTGTCGGGAGACGACAGCGGCTGTTTGCCGGGGTGGGCTTGCCCAGCCAGCGGTCACTGTTGGTCAACCGCCTGGACGAAGCCAGCGACCTGCAGGCGGTGTATGCCGACCTGCGCCGTCAGGCGTTGCAAGGCAGCGTAGCCGCGCTGAACGACCTTGGCTGGATCTGGCTCAACGGCAAGTACTGGCGCGCCGACACCCTGCTGGCCGGGCACCTGCTGCGCATGGCGGCGCTGCAAGGTAATGCTGCGGCGTGGTTCAACCTTGGGCAGCAGCACTACTTCGGCAAAGGCATCGACGCCTCCTATGTGCAGGCGGCGGAGTGTTACCGCCAGGCCTTCGAGCGGGGCATGCTACATGCCGCCGCGGCCTTGGGTGACTTGTACGAGGAGGAGGTGTGCGATGGCGATCTGGACTGGCAGGTCGACCTGGTGCAGGCCTACCAGTGGTTCATGCGTGGGGCCGAGCGGGGCGAGGCGCGGTGCCGCTTTGAAGTGGGTTACCGGTTGATGCATGGGCTGTATGTGCAGGCCGACCTGAAGGCTGCGCTGTACTGGCTGGAGCTGGCGGCAGCGGCAGGGGTGGTGCAGGCGGCCGAAGAGCTGGCGGTGCATTTCAGCAGCCGTGACGCGATGCGATACCAGGAGTGGCGTGACCGGGCGGTGCAGATGGGCAGCACATTGGCCTTGACCATGAAGCTGGAAGACCAGATTCAGCCCTGAGTTTTGTGTCGCCTGTGCCGTCCTCTTCGCGGGTGAACCCGCTCCCAGATGAAAACCACAAACCTCAGAATTTGTGGAGTACCTGTGGGAGCGGGTTCACCCGCGAAGAGGCCCGAACAGGCAGTGCTAAACCCCCAGCATGAACAACAATTCATCCATACCCCCCGTCACCCCCTGTTGACGACAGGGGGTGGGGCAGGCGTATATTGATAGTTAGCAAACTATGAATATCCTTGGTTCCTTTCATGCCCCTTGATCTCCTGCGCCTGCAAGTCAGCAGCGGCATGGTGGTTGCCGCCCGCCATTGGCGGCGCATCTGCCATACCGCCCTGACGGGCTACGGCATTTCCGAAGCCTGCGCGGCACCCTTGCTGATGATCGTGCGCCTGGGCGATGGCGTGCACCAGGTGGCCGTGGCCCAGGCTGCCGGCCTGGAAAGCCCGTCGCTGGTGCGCCTGCTCGACCAACTGTGCAAGGCCGGCCTGGTATGCCGCAGCGAAGACCCGCTCGACCGTCGCGCCAAGGCTCTGAGCCTGACCGACCAGGGCCGTGCCTTGGCCGAAGCCATCGAAGCCGAGCTGGTGCGCCTGCGCCGCGAGGTGCTGCATGGCATCGACCAGGCCGACCTCGAAGCCGCCTTGCGTGTACTGCGAGCCTTCGAAGCTGCCGGCCTGGGCAGCGCTGGCGGGGCGGCATGAACGGTTTCTTCAGCTCGGTACCGCCGGCCCGTGACTGGTTCTACGGCGTGCGTACGTTTGCCGCGTCGATGATTGCCCTGTACATCGCCTTGCTCTTGCAGCTGCCACGGCCTTACTGGGCGATGGCCACGGTGTACATCGTCTCCAGCCCGTTCGTCGGGCCGACCAGCTCCAAGGCCTTGTATCGAGCGCTGGGCACGCTGCTCGGCGCCGCCGGGGCGATCTTCCTGGTGCCGCCGCTGGTGCAATCGCCACTGCTGCTGAGCATTGCCATCGCCTTGTGGACTGGCACCTTGCTGTTCCTCTCGTTGAACCTGCGCACAGCCAACAACTACGTGCTGATGCTGGCCGGCTACACCTTGCCGATGATCGCCCTGGCGGTGGTCGACAACCCGCTGGCGGTGTTCGACGTCGCGTCCTCGCGTGCCCAGGAAATCTGCCTGGGGATCGTCTGCGCGGCGGTGGTCGGGGCCATCTTCTGGCCGCGCCGGTTGGCGCCGGTGGTGGTGGGCGCCACGGGTAACTGGTTCACCGAGGCCATTCGCTACAGCGACACCTACCTGGCCCGTGAAGCCAGTGCAGACAAGGTCGGCGGCATGCGCGGGGCGATGGTCGCGACGTTCAACTCGCTGGAGCTGATGATCGGCCAGCTCGGCCACGAAGGCGCCGGCCCGCACACCCTCAAGAACGCCCGCGAGCTGCGCGGGCGCATGATCCACCTGCTGCCGGTGATCGACGCCCTCGACGATGCCCTGGTTGCCCTCGAAGGCCGTGCCCCGGCGCAGTTCGCCCAGTTGCGGCCGGTACTGGACGCCGCCCGTGAATGGCTGAAGGGCACTGCCGACAGCGCTTTGGTGGCCCGCTGGGCTGCCCTGCACGAGCAGATCGCGCGCTTGCAACCCGGCGCTGCGGCACTCGACCAGCGTGCCGAGCTGCTGCTGTCCAACGCCCTGTACCGGCTGACCGAATGGGCCGACCTGTGGCAAGACTGCTGCACCCTGCAACACGCCCTGCGCAGCGATGACGCCACACCCTGGCGCGCGGTGTACCGGCACTGGCGCCTGGGCCGCCTGACCGCGTTCTTCGACCGCGGCCTGATGCTGTACTCGGTGGCATCCACCGTACTGGCGATTGTCGTCGCCTGCGGCCTGTGGATCGGCCTGGGCTGGCACGACGGCGCGAGTGCGGTGATCCTCGCTGCCGTATCGTGCAGCTTCTTCGCCGCCATGGACGACCCGGCACCGCAGATCTACAAGTTCTTCTTCTGGACGCTGATGTCGGTCATCTTCTCCAGCCTGTACCTGTTCCTGGTGCTACCCAACCTGCACGACTTTCCGATGCTGGTGCTGGCCTTCGCCGTGCCGTTCATCTGCGTCGGCACGCTGACCGTGCAGCCACGCTTCTATCTGGGTACGTTGCTGACCATCGTCAACACCTCGACCTTCATCAGCATCCAGGGCGCCTACGACGCCGACTTCTTCACCTTCCTCAACTCCAACCTGGCTGGCCCCGTAGGCCTGCTGTTCGCTTTCATCTGGACCGTGGTGATGCGCCCGTTCGGCGTAGAGCTGGCGGCCAAGCGCATGACCCGCTTCGTCTGGCGCGACATCGTCGAAATGACCGAGCCAGCCACCCTGGCCGAGCACCGTCAGGTGGGTGTGCAGATGCTCGACCGCCTCATGCAGCACCTGCCGCGTCTGTCGCAAACCGGCCAGGACAGCGGCGTTGCGTTGCGTGACCTGCGCGTGGGGCTGAACCTGCTCGACCTGCTGGCCTACATGCCGCGTGCCGGCCAGCAGGCTCGCGAGCGCCTGAACACGGTGATCGAGGAAGTGGGCGCGCACTACGCTGCCTGCCTGCGTGCCGGCGAGCGCCTGCACGCCCCGGCCGCGCTGCTGCGCAACATGGAACGCGCGCGGCTGGCGCTGAACCTGGACGAGTTGTACGAGCGCGGCGATGCCCGCACCCACCTGCTGCATGCCCTCAGCGGCCTGCGCCTGGCCCTGCTGCCGGGTGTGGAGGTGATGCTCGAGCCCGCCGAACAACCGCAACTGCCCCCCGGGCTCGACGGAGCGCCCCTGTGATTGGTGAACTCGATATCAGCGGGGTGTTCCTGCCCACGCTGCTGGTGATGATGTTTGGCACCTACCTGCTGTTCCTGGGGGTGCACGCGGTGCTGGTGCGCCTGCATTTCTACCGCCTGGTCTGGCACCGGGCGTTATTCAACGTTGCCCTGTATGCCGTGCTGCTTGGCGCGGTGGACCACTTTTGCCGAAACCTGATGCTGCCATGAAAAAACCATTGCTTACCCTGGGCCGTGTGGTCCTGACCTTGCTGGTAGTGACCTTCGCCGCCGTGCTCGTGTGGCAGATGGTGGGCTACTACATGTTCGCCCCCTGGACCCGCGACGGCCACATCCGCGCCGACGTGATCCAGATCGCTCCGGATGTGTCCGGGCTGATCCAGAAGGTCGAGGTGCGCGACAACCAGACCGTCAAGCGCGGCGACGTGCTGTTCACCATCGACCAGGACCGCTTCACCCTGGCCCTGCGCCAGGCCAAGGCTACCCTTGGCGAACGCCAGGAAACCCTGGCCCAGGCTTCTCGCGAGGCACAGCGCAACCGCAAGCTGGGCAACCTGGTAGCGGCTGAACAGCTGGAAGAAAGCCAGTCCCGCGAGGCCCGTGCCCGTTCGGCCGTCAGCGAGGCGCAGGTGGCGGTCGATACCGCGCAGCTGAACCTCGACCGCTCGGTGGTGCGCAGCCCGGTGGACGGTTACCTCAACGACCGTGCGCCGCGTAACCACGAATTCGTCACTGCCGGCCGCCCGGTGCTGTCGGTGGTCGACAGCGCCTCGTACCACGTCGACGGCTACTTCGAAGAAACCAAGCTGGGCGGCATTCACATCGGCGACGCCGTGGATATCCGCGTGATGGGCGACAACACCCGCCTGCGCGGCCATGTGCAGAGTTTTGCCGCCGGCATCGAAGACCGTGACCGCAGCAGCGGCGCCAACCTGCTGCCCAACGTCAACCCGGCGTTCAGCTGGGTGCGGCTGGCCCAGCGCATCCCGGTGCGCATTGCTTTTGACGAAGTCCCGCAAGACTTCCGCATGATCGCCGGGCGCACCGCCACGGTGTCGATCATCGAGGGCCAGCGCCCATGAAACAGCTGATCCTGGCCGGCCTGTGCCTGTCGCTGGGCGCCTGCATGATGGTAGGGCCCGATTATGAGGTGCCGAAGGACGCTGCCGTGCAACGCAGCGACCTGAACGGCCCGCTGCGCCAGGATGCCGATAGCGTGGTGTCGGCACCCGTGCCCGAGGACTGGTGGCAGCTGTATCAGGATCAACGGCTGAACCAACTGGTGCGCCAGGCCTTGAGCGCCAACACCGAACTGCGCGTGGCTGCCGCCAACATCGCCAGGGCCCGCGCCCAGGTTGAAGTGGCTCAATCCCAGGGCGGATTCAACGGTGGTATCAAGGCTGGGGCGCAGCGCCTGCAGGAGTCTGGCGAAGCCTTCCTGCAGCCGGAGAAGGTGCCGGTAGCCAACATCGGCGAGGCCATCATCAGTGCCTCGTACCAGTTCGACCTGTGGGGCACTTTCAAGCGCGGCACCGAGGCCGCCAAGGCCAATGCCGACGCGGTACAGGCCGCTGCGGACACCGCCCGCATCACCTTGGTTGCGGACGTGGTCAGGGCCTATACCCAGGTGTGCTCGGCCAATGAGGAGTACCACATCGCCCGTGAGTCGCTGGATTTGCAGGAGCAGGGCGTGAAGCTCAATCAGCGCCTGCGCGATGCCGGCCGTGGCGACGAAACCCAGGTCACCCGCTCGCAGACCCAGTTCAAGTCGCTGCGCGCCGAATTGCCACGCTTCAAGGCCGAGCGCGAGACCGGCATGTACACCCTGGCCGCCTTGCTGGCCAAACCGGTCGATCAGTTGCCTGCTGGCACTGCCGACTGCGCCGAGCTGCCGCACCTGAAGCAGCTGGTGCCAGTGGGCGATGGCGCGGCGCTGCTCAAGCGCCGCCCGGACGTGCGCCAGGCGGAACGCCAGCTGGCCGCTGCCACTGCCTCTATCGGCGTGGCCACGGGTGCGCTGTACCCGGACATCAGCATCGGCGCCCAGGTCGGCACCATTGGTATTCTGGAGAACCTTGGCAAACCGGCGACCAACCGCTGGGGCTTCGGCCCGCAGATCAGCTGGACCATCCCCACCAACGGCACTCGAGCGCGCATCCGCATGGCGCAAGCGTCGACCCAGGCGGCGTTGGCGAATTTCGATGGTGTGGTGCTGAATGCCATTCGCGAAACCCAGACCCGGCTCGCGCAATACAGCGCTCTGCTGGACCGGCGCGATGCGCTGGCCGAGGCGGAGGCGTCGGCCAGGGAAGCCGCGGACCAGACGCACCGGTATTACCAGGCCGGGCGTGAGTCGTTCCTGGCGGATTTGCAGGCCACGCGCACCTATACCGATGTGCGTGCGCAGCTGGCAGCGGCCAATAGCCAGGTGGCGTTGGGGCAGATTGGGGTGTTCCTGGCGTTGGGTGGGGGCTGGAAGGACGCCGCCAGGCCTTGAGGCCCAATCGCCGGCAAGCCAGCTCCCACCTCGACCGCGTCGGCGTAAAGCCATGTGCAATACCTGTGGGAGCTGGCTTGCCGGCGATAGAAACTCCCAGACAACACATGATCAGAGCCAAATCGCATCCCAATGCGGATAATCGCCAACCCTTGAAACCAGCCCCGCCCGCTTTGGGTTCAAGACTATGTACCGAGCCACCGCTTGTACATCGTCCTCCCTGCGCAATGCCCGGTCGTGAAAGCCCTTCTGCCAGAGCCGCCCACTTCGTCCTGTGTGCCTGTTGATCATCACTGTGCTCCGGGATTTAACCCGGCGCATTACACGCCTCAAGCTGGCCGGCCCAAGCTCGACCAGCCAATGAAAGTGGTCAGGCATTACCACCCAGGCCAATGACCTGACATCGCCTTCCTCTTGAGCCTGGCGTAACTCCGCCACCATCAATCTTGCGCAGTGGAAGTCACTGAACATTGGAACCCTGTCCAAGGTTGTGCTGGTGAGCAGATATAACCTGCTGGTCTCCGAAAATCGGCCGAGCCTTAACTGGTCTGAGTGGGGACGATCCATGTGCGCTCTCTCCTGATGAACTGCTCATCAGGCTAGTGGGAATGGACTTACCGGCGATGAATGAATTGGTACCCAGTATTTCCAGTAGCATCGGCGCAGCTTCATCGTTAGCAAGCCAGCTCCCACAGGTACCGCACTAGGCTTGGGAGCGATGCGGTCGGTGTGGGAGCTGGCTTGCCGGCGATCAAGGGCGAAGCCCTTGCCTGGGCCCTAAAGCCGTAGGACATTTCTGAACTTGCAACCAAATGCTTCAGTTCTGATTCTGTGTCGAATTATCCTACGGCCGCTATCGGATGGTGCTGACTTGGCTGGAAAGTGCTCTGGGAATAACGTCCTCGGGTCGCCTCGCAAGGCGATCGGGCGTGAGACACCCGGCTGGTACAGGTTGCATCGCTTATGGCGGTCGTGCACGGGCAGATTTCGGTCTGGCCGGGTCTCCTGTACCCCGGGTCTCAACCCGTGTAACGACTGCCACCCAAATCCGTGAGACGATGCGGAGGGCAGAATTCTTTTTTGTACAGGAGTTCCGCCATGAAAAAGCTCGTCCCCGACCCACCCGTCACCGATCTGCTCCTGCTCGACCCACCAAATCTCTCGCTCATCGACTCGCTCAGCATCGACGACTGCAAGCGGCTGACCAGCGCTCTCACCCTGAGTATCGAGCACACCACCACTGTCCTGCTCGGCACCGACCCAGGTGACACGCGCAACGCCATGGGCATGAACATTCGCGTGCTGTGCGCGGTGATCAATGCTTTGTCCGAGCATGTACGGCAAGGGGGCAAGCGATGAGCAACGATCCAAGAGACACTTCCACCGTTGGCGCGGAAACCTTTGACCTGTTTCGCCTGCAGGCCAACGTGCCGTTCAATCATGCATTCTCCCAACTGTCAGTGCTCCTTGGCTGTATCCGGCACCTCACTACCGAGGCGGAAATGGAGAACGACCGCATTGCCGGGAGCGCGGCGCGGATACTCAGCGAGATGGCCAAGGCACTGATCGATGATATGGAGCGCGGAATGAGCAAGGTTCTTCAATAGAAGTACCTGGGGGCCGCTGTGCGGCCCATCGCCGGCAAGCCAGCTCCCACACCGACCGCATCGCCCTCAAGTCAAGTGCATACCTGTGGGAGCTGGCTTGCCGGCGATTGAGGCCCTGGCAGGCCACGCCCCCATCAATCCCGATGCCACCTCGCTTCATCTGATTTGTACCAGGATTTTTCATGAAATCCGCCCAGCACCCTTGAGAGAAGCAAAGTGGAAGTGAACAATGTTCTCTTTCGCATTCCCTTCGAGACTGGCCATGAATACCCGTACCCGTCTGCTTGCCTGGTTGCTAGGCCCGTTGTTGGCGCTGTGCAGCACCCTGGCGCAGGCAGAAGCCCCTGCCGAGGCCACCAAGGCCCTGCACCTGCTGGACTACATTGGCGCCGACTACCCGCCGACCGTGCAAGACGGCAAGGTGATCGACGACAGCGAATACCGCGAGCAGCAGGAGTTCAGCGCGGTGCTGGCCGATCTGGTCAGCGGCCTGCCTGCGCATGCCGAACAGGCGGCGCTGGGCCAAGGCGTCCAGGCGCTGCGCCAAGCCATCGACCAACGTGAAGATGGCGCGACAGTCGCCAGGCAGGCGCGCCAGCTGGGTGCACGCCTGGCGGTGGCCTACGAGGTCAGCCAGGCCCCGGTGATCACTCCGGACCCGGCGCGTGGCGCTGCACTCTACGCGCAGAACTGCTCGATCTGCCACGGCGACACGGGCGCAGGTGATGGCCCGGCGGGCGTGGGACTGGAGCCTGCACCCGCCAACCTGCGCGATGTCTCGCGCCTCGACCAGTTAAGCCTGTTCGACCTGTACAACACGCTGGCGCTGGGTATCGACGGCACCGAGATGCCGTCGTTTGCCGACCAACTGGATGACCGCCAGCGTTGGGATATCGCCGCTTATATCGCCAGCTTCACCGCCAAGCCGGAAGCCGGCAAAGGCGACAAGACCTGGAACATCGCCGACCTGGCCCGCCAGACTCCGGCCGAGGTCGCTGCCAATGAAGGCGCTGCGGTGCTGGAAGCATTCCGCGCCCAGCGGGCCCAGCCGCCGCAGGTACAACGCGGCCCGGCGCAGCTGCTCGAATACACCTCCAGCACCTTGGACAAGAGCCTGGCGGCCTACCGTGCAGGTGACCACGACCAGGCCTATGACCTGTCGGTGGCTGCCTACCTGGAGGGCTTCGAACTGGTGGAAAGCTCGCTGGACAACGTCGATACCCAAGTGCGCAAGGACACTGAAAAGTCGCTGATGGCTTATCGTCAGTCGCTGCAGGACGGGTTGCCCGTGGCCCAGGCCGAGCAACGTCTTGGCGAAGCCAAGGCCAAGCTCGACCAGGCTGCCAAGCTGCTGGGCAGTGATGGCCTCAGCTGGTCGTTGAGCTACATCTCCGGTTTGCTGATCCTGCTGCGCGAAGGCCTTGAAGCGATTCTGGTGCTGGCGGCGATCCTCGCGTTCCTGCGCAACACCGGCCAGCAATCGGCGGTGCGCAGCGTCAACGTCGGCTGGGCCCTGGCGCTGGTCGCCGGCTTCGCTACCTGGGCCCTGGCGGCCTATGTGATCGACGTGGGCGGTGCCCAGCGTGAGCTGCTGGAAGGCTGCACGGCGCTGTTTGCCGCGGTGATGGTGCTGTGGCTCGGCGTGTGGATGCACGACCGCCGTCACGCCGCCGCCTGGAAGGACTACATCAAAAGCAGCCTGGTCAGCGGCGGCGGGCGTTTCGGCTTTGCCGTGCTGGCGTTCTTCTCGGTATACCGTGAACTGTTCGAAGTGATCCTGTTCTACGAGACCCTGTGGCTGCAGGCAGGCCCTGCCGGGCATCAGGCGGTGCTGGCCGGTGGCGCTACTGCGCTGGTGCTGCTGGTGGGCCTGGCCTGGGTGATTTTGCGCGGCTCGGCCAAGCTGCCACTGACGCTGTTCTTCAGCATCAACGCCGCACTGCTGTGTGCATTGTCGGTGGTATTCGCCGGTCATGGGGTGAAGGCGTTGCAGGAAGCCGGGGTGCTGGGCACGCGGCCGGTGGCGTTCTTCGAGTTCGACTGGCTGGGGATTCACGCCGATGCCTACTCGCTGTCGGCGCAGGCGGTGGCGTTGCTGGCCATCGTGTTCCTGTATGGGCGCTCTTGGCTGGTGGAAAAGCGCAGGGCAACCGCCAACTGACCGGGGGCCGCGCTGCGGCCCATCGCCGGCAAGCCAGCTCCCACCCCGACCGCATTGGCTTCAAACCATGTGCAGTACCAGTGGGATCTGGCCACATCGGTTTCAGGCCATTCGCAGTACCTGTGGGAGCTGGCTTGCCGGCGATGGGCTGCAGCGCAGCCCCTTGCAATCTCGGCTCAGGCCGGTTGTGGCGCCTTGAGAATGTTCTGCAGTAGCTGGACACTATCTACGGCGTCATGACCCAGGCTGGTCAGATAACCGCCATCAGGTTGATCGGTCAGCCCTTTATCATACAGGCGTTGCGCTGCTGCGATCAGGGCAGGTGCGGCGTTGCTGTTTATCTTGATGCCTTCCTGGCTGCTGTCGTGTTTGAACAGCGCGAGTACTTCCAGTTCGTCGATCAGATCGGGGGTAAAAGGCATGGCGACTCCTGACTTCCAGACAAGGATTACGGCACCGTTCAACGGTGCCTGACCTTCGAGTGTAGTCGGGTTATTCGTCGTCGCCTTGATCCATCTCAGGTGGCAGCTCTGGCAGCGCTCGTAGCGCGTTCTCATACCACTCGCGGTCGAACTCGCGGTCTTCCTTCAGCATGTTGTCAACCTCGAAGGCCAGCACATGGGCCATCAGGTTGAGAATGTCTTCACGCTCGTAACCGACCAGGCTCAGTTTGTTGAAGGTGGCCTTGGCTGCCGCCGGATCGCCGCTTTCAATCTGGTTTTCGATGGCCTGGGTCAGCGTCGCCTCGGCGAAGGCTTCGTCGTCATTGTCGATGTCGGTTGGCTCGCTCATGGCGGTGCTCCTGTGATGGGATGCACAGTGTGCCATGCCCGTGGCGGCAATGCCTGGTCATCGACCGGGTGCATGACACTGGTCAGGGGCATGCGATAGGGCTATAAAAGCCGGGCCATCCCCATACGGCCTGGAGGCTGTTACCCCATGCTCAAGCTTCACGGATTCTCGGTCAGCAACTACTACAACATGGTCAAGCTGGCCCTGCTGGAAAAAGGCCTGCCCTTCGAGGAAGTCACCTTCTATGGTGGCCAGACCCCAGGCTCGCTGGAAGTCAGCCCGCGCGGCAAAGTGCCCGTACTGGAAACAGAACAGGGCTTCCTCAGCGAAACCAGCGTGATCCTCGACTACATCGAGCAGACCCAGCCCGGCAAGGCGCTGCTGCCGAGCGATGCGTTCGGGCAGGCCAAGGTGCGCGAGCTGCTGAAAGAAATCGAGCTGTACATCGAACTGCCAGCCCGTACCTGCTACGCCGAGTCGTTCTTTGGCATGTCGGTGGAACCGCTGGTCAAGGAGAAGGCCCGAGCCGACTTGCTGGCCGGGTTTGCCACGCTCAAGCGCAACGGGCGTTTTGCCCCTTATGTAGCGGGTGAGCAACTGACGCTGGCAGACCTGATGTTCTGCTTCTCGGTCGATCTGGCGTACGCGGTGGGCAAGAAGGTACTGAACATCGACTTGCTGGCGGACTTTCCGCAGGCCAAGGCGCTGCTGCAGCTGATGGGCGAGAACCCGCACATGGCGCGGATCTTGGCAGACAAGGAGGCCTCGATGCCGGCCTTCATGGAGATGATTCGTAGCGGCAAGCGCTAACTGGGCCCAGTGCAAATCCTTGTAGGAGCAGCGCAAGGCTGCTCCTACAACAGCAGGGCAGTGGATCAGCCTTGGCGCGAAGCCAGCAGGGCGTTGCCACGAACAACGGCAGCACGCACCTGCGCCGGTGCAGTACCACCAATGTGGTCACGCGCATTCACCGACCCTTCCAGGGTCAGCACGGCAAACACGTCCTGCTCGATCTGGTCGCTGAACTGGCGCAGTTCGTCCAGGCTCATCTCGGCCAGGTCCTTGCCGGTGTCCACGCCGTACTTCACCGCGTGGCCAACGATCTCATGGCAGTCACGGAACGGCAGGCCACGGCGGACCAGATAGTCGGCCAGGTCGGTGGCGGTCGAGAAACCGCGCAGGGCCGCTTCACGCATGATGGCGTGCTTGGGCTTGATCGCCGGGATCATGTCGGCAAAGGCGCGCAGCGAGTCGCGCAGGGTGTCGGCGGCGTCGAACAGCGGTTCCTTGTCTTCCTGATTGTCCTTGTTGTAGGCCAGCGGCTGGCCCTTCATCAGGGTCAGCAGGCCGGTCAGGGCGCCGAACACGCGGCCGGTCTTGCCGCGTACCAGCTCTGGCACGTCCGGGTTCTTTTTCTGCGGCATGATCGAGCTGCCGGTGCAGAAGCGATCGGGCAGGTCGATGAACTGGAACTGCGCGCTGGTCCACAGCACCAGCTCTTCGGAGAAGCGCGACAGGTGCATCATCGCGACGCTGGCTGCGGCGCAGAATTCGATGGCGAAGTCACGGTCCGAAACGCCGTCCAGCGAGTTGCCGGCCACGGCTTCGAAGCCCAGCAGCTTGCAGGTGAGTTCACGGTCGATCGGGTAGGTGGTGCCCGCCAGTGCGGCGCTGCCCAGGGGCATGCGGTTGGTGCGTTTGCGGCAGTCGACCAGGCGCTCGTAGTCGCGGCTGAGCATCTCGAACCAGGCCAGCAGGTGGTGGCCGAAGGTGACCGGCTGGGCCGTCTGCAGGTGGGTGAAGCCAGGCATGATGGTTTCGGCTTCACGCTCGGCCTGCTCCAGCAGGCCCTGCTGCAGGCGGGTGATTTCGGCCAGGATCAGGTCGATTTCGTCACGCAGCCACAGGCGGATGTCGGTGGCCACCTGGTCGTTGCGGCTACGGCCGGTGTGCAGCTTCTTGCCGGTGATGCCGATGCGGTCGGTGAGGCGCGCCTCGATGTTCATGTGCACGTCTTCGAGGTCGACGCGCCAGTCGAAGTTGCCGGCCTCGATCTCGCCCTGGATGGTATTCAGGCCATCAATGATGGTATCGCGCTCGGCATCGCTGAGCACGCCGACCTGCGCCAGCATGGTGGCATGGGCGATCGAACCCATGATGTCGTGGCGGTACAGGCGCTTGTCGAAGTCGACCGAGGCGGTGAAACGGGCGACGAATGCGTCGACGGGCTCACTGAAGCGGCCGCCCCAGGACTGATTGGTCTTGTCGGTGCTCATGGATTCACTCATTGCAGGCGTGAACGAAAAAGTGGCGCCGATGATAGCAGGGTTGGGCTGGCTGCCGCAGGGCGCCGGTCGACAGAAATGCCCGGAAAACGGCGCTGAAGGATTTCAAGGAATGAACGGCAGTGTTCCACGGACCGTCTACAGTTGGACAGAGGACTGGCGGTGAATCTGCCAGCCGAGTGAATCTTTGGCCATCGCACCGGTCTAGAGCGTGACCGCAGTGTCGCTCGAACCACACCTGTCTACGCTATACCTGTGCGAGACTCATTCAGGAATCCAGCGCAATTATGAATGTCCTGATCGTTGATGACGAACCCCAAGACCGTGAACGGCTCACCCGGCTGCTCGGCGAACTGGAGGGTTACACCGTACTGGAGCCCAGCGCCACCAACGGCGAGGAGGCCCTGGCGCTGATCGAAAGCCTCAAGCCCGATGTGGTCCTGCTGGACATCGGCATGCCAGGCCTGGACGGCCTGCAGGTTGCTGCTCGCCTGTGCGAGCGCGAGGCGCCGCCGGCGGTGGTGTTTTGCACCGGTGACGATGAATACGGTGCCGAGGCTTTCAAGGACAGTACCCTCAGCCATGTAACCAAGCCTTTCCACGGCCAGGCGCTGCGCGATGCCTTGCGCAAGGCCGAAAAACCCAACCGCGCCCAGTTGGCGGCGCTCACCCGGCCGGCCAATGAAGGTGGCGGCCCGCGTAGCCACATCAGTGCCCGCACGCGCAAAGGGATCGAGTTGATCCCGCTGCCCCAGGTGATCTATTTCATCGCCGACCACAAGTACGTGACCTTGCGCCATGAAGCCGGGGAAGTGCTGCTCGACGAGCCGCTCAAAGCCCTGGAAGACGAGTTCGGCGAACGCTTCGTGCGCATCCACCGCAACGCGCTGGTCGCCCGTGAGCGTATCGAACGCCTGCAGCGTACCCCGCTGGGGCATTTCCAGCTGTACCTCAAGGGCCTGGATGGCGATGCCCTCACTGTCAGCCGGCGCCATGTGGCCGGTGTACGCAAGATGATGCAGACCCTCTAAACCTGCACCGGCCCATCGCCGGCAAGCCAGCTCCCACAGGTGAAGCGCCAACCTTGAACCTTGCAGGGGACCTGTGGGAGTTGGCTTGCCGGCGATTGGGCCGGTACAGGCAAGTACAGGATCCTGATCCGTATCTGCTAGCGATACCAGCGATGCTGTTATCATCGACAGCATTTCTCTGGATCGGGGCGTTTCATGTCCACTCGCGAAATCCGCATTGCCACCCGTAAAAGTGCCTTGGCCCTGTGGCAGGCCGAATACGTCAAAGCCCGCCTCGAACAGGCTCACCCCGGGCTGCTGGTAACCCTGGTGCCCATGGTCAGCCGTGGTGACAAGCTGCTCGACGCGCCGCTGGCGAAAATCGGCGGCAAGGGCCTGTTCGTCAAGGAACTGGAAGCCGCCCTGCTGGACAACGAGGCCGACATCGCCGTGCACTCGATGAAGGACGTGCCCATGGACTTCCCCGAAGGCCTGGGCCTGTTCTGCATCTGCGAGCGCGAAGACCCGCGCGATGCCTTCGTGTCCAACCGTTTCGCCAGCCTCGAAGCATTGCCTGCCGGCAGCATCGTCGGCACCTCCAGCCTGCGGCGCCAGGCGCAGTTGCTGGCGCGCCGCCCGGACCTGCAAATCCGCTTCCTGCGCGGCAACGTCAACACCCGCCTGGCCAAGCTGGATGCCGGCGAGTACGACGCCATCATCCTCGCCGCCGCCGGCCTGATCCGCCTGGGCTTCGAAGACCGTATCACCGCCAATATCAGCGTCGACGACAGCCTGCCGGCTGGCGGCCAGGGGGCGGTAGGCATCGAATGCCGTAGCGCGGACCAGGAAATCCACGCCCTGCTGGCGCCACTGCACCATGTCGATACCGCCGACCGGGTGGTGGCCGAACGCGCCCTGAACAAACACCTGAATGGTGGCTGCCAAGTGCCGATCGCCTGCTACGCGGTGCTCGAAGGCGATCAACTCTGGCTGCGTGGCCTGGTCGGCCAGCCCAGCGGAGGTACCCTGTTGGTGGCCGATGCCCGCGCTCCCCGCGCGGCCGCCGAAAGCCTGGGCGTACAAGTGGCCGAAGACCTGCTGGGCCAGGGCGCCGAGGCCATCCTCAAGGAAGTCTATGGCGAGGCCGGCCACCCGTGAGTGAATGGCGCCTGTTGCTGACCCGGCCTGCCGAGGACTGCGAGGCGCTGGCGCAATGCCTGGCGGCAGCGGGGGTGGGCAGTAGCTGCCTGCCGTTGCTGGCGCTGGAGCCTGTGGCTGTGGATGCCCGGCAACGCCTGCTGCTGGAAAGCCTGCATGGCTTTGCCGCGATCATCGTGGTCAGCAAACCGGCCGCCAGGCTGTTGCTCGAGCAACTGGCCGAGGCTGGCCTGCGGCCTCCACAGCAAGGCTGGTTCACCGTGGGCGAGGCCACCGCCGCAGTACTGCAGGGCGCAGGCCTCGAGGTAAGCTTCCCGCCGCGTGGTGATGACAGCGAGGCCTTGCTGGCCATGCCTGGCCTGCACCAGGCGCTGGAGGTGGCAGCGCCATGCGTCTTGATCGTTCGTGGCGTCGGAGGTCGCGAACTGCTGGCAGAGCGTCTTGCACAGCAAGGTGCTAGTGTCGATTATCTGGAACTGTATCGTCGCTGCCTTCCGGCTTACCCGCCGGGCACGCTGATGCGCCGCATCGAAGCGGAACGCCTCAATGGCCTGGTGGTCAGCAGTGGGCAGGGTTTTGAACACTTGCAGCAAATGGCCGGCGCCGATTGGCCGCAGCTGGCACAGCTGCCGCTGTTCGTGCCAAGCCCGCGGGTCGCCGAACAGGCCAGTGCCGCCGGGGCCCAACAGGTTGTGGATTGCCGTGGCGCCAGTGCCACGGCCTTGCTGGCAGCCGTGCAGCGCAGCGCTGCACCTGCCTCTTAAGGCGCTAAGCTGAACGCGATGCGCCCCCATGCAAAGGATGGATACGTGAGCGAGACTGTCTTGTCCAATAACGATCAGCCGTCGGCACAGACGCCGGCGGACCCCGTTGCCCCGCCTCCTGCCAAGCGCTCTGGCAGTGGCCTGGCAGCACTGGCCCTGCTATTGGGCGCGGCCGGGGTCGCAGTAGGTGGCTGGGGTGTCTGGCAGGTGCGTCAACTGCAAGGCAGCGAGTTCAACCAGGGCCAGCACCTCGAGGCGCTGAACCAGCGCACCGAAGCCCTGCAGCAACGCGAGCAGCAAATCAGCGCGCAGCTGGCCAGCCTGCCGGCAGCCAGTGAGCTGGAAGACCGCCGCCGCCTGGTGGCGCAGCTGCAAGGCGACCAGCAGCGTCTCAGCCAGCGTCTGGAAACCGTGCTTGGCGAGAGCCGCAAGGAATGGCGCCTGGCCGAGGCCGAGCACCTGTTGCGCCTGGCGACCCTGCGCCTGTCGGCCCTGCAGGACATCACCAGTGCCAAGGCGCTGGTCGAGGGCGCCGACGAAATCCTGCGCGAGCAAAGCGATCCGGGCGCCTTCGCTGCCCGCGAGCAACTGGCACGCAGCCTGGCCACGCTCAACAGCACCCAGCAGCCTGACCGTACCGGCCTGTTCCTGAAGCTGGCCGCGCAGCGTGAGCTGGTGCAGCAGCTCAGCGCCCAGTCGCCCGAATTCGACAGCAATGCCGATGCCCTGGGTGCCCTGACCTCAGACGGTGATGGTGCCAGCCGCCTGTCGCAGTGGTGGGCTGAGATCTCCAAGTACTTCCAGATCGACTTCAACGCCGATGACAACGTGCGGCCTCTGTTGGCCGGGCAGCAACTGAACCAGCTGCGCCTGGCCCTGAGCCTGACCATCGAACAGGCCCAGTGGGCCGCGCTCAATGGTGACGCCAAGGTCTACAGCCAGGCGCTGGACGATGCCCGCAGCGTGCTGCTGGCCAACTTCAACGCCGACAACCCGCAAAGCAAGGCCATGCTCGACAGCCTCAATGCCCTGGCCGACCAGCCGGTGTCGGTGGTCACGCCTGACCTCAGCGAAAGCCTGGCTTCGGTGCAGGCCTATATCCAGCGCCGTCATCTGCCGGCCGAGGCTGGAGGGGGCAAGCCATGAAGCGTGTCTACCTGCTGGCGGTGCTGGCGATCGTGATCGCAGCGGCGCTGGGCATTGCTGTCGCCAAGCACAGCGGCTATGTGCTGGTTTCCTATGGCAGCTTCCGCTATCAGTCCGGGCTTTGGGCAGCCTTGGCCGGCTTGGTGGCCGTGGTCGCGGTGCTGTGGTTGCTGCGTTACCTGGTGGGCCTGGTGCTGACCTCCAGTGGCGTGGTCAACCCATGGTCGCGGCGTAACCGCAGCCGGCGTATCCGCCTGTCCATCGAACAGGGCCAGCTGGACCTCGCCGAGGGCCGTTGGGCCAGCGCTCAGCGCCACCTGCACCGTGCCGCCGAGGCCGAGCGGCAGCCGCTGCTGTACTACCTGGGTGCCGCGCGGGCGGCCAACGAGCAAGGCCGTACCGAAGACAGCGACAACCTGCTGGAGCGTGCCCTGGAGCGCCAACCGCAAGCTGAACTGGCCATCGCCCTGACCCACGCCCAGTTGCAGATGGACCGTGGCGAAAGTGATGGTGCCCTGGAAACCCTGCTGGCCATGCAGGAACGTCACCCGCACAACAGCCAGGTGCTGCGCCTGCTGCAGCGCCTGTACCTGGAGCGCGGCGACTGGTCGGCACTGATCCGCCTATTGCCCGACCTGCGCAAGGGCAAGGTTTTGCCGGCTTCCGAGCTGGCGGCGCTGGAGCAACGCGCCTGGGGCCAGAACCTGAGCCTGGCGACGACCCGTGGCGAGGACGCGCAAGCTGCACGTCAGGCCCTGGAGCGAGCCTGGCAGCAGTTGACTGCGGCCCAGCGCCAGGAGCCGCAACTGGTGCTGGCCTATGCCGAGCAGTTGCGCCAGGTGGGCGCCGAAAGCGAAGCCGAGCAGGTGTTGCGCACGGCCCTCAAGCGAGACTACGAAAGCCACCTGGCACGCCTGTACGGCCTGGTGCGCGGTGACGACCCGGCACGCCAACTGCAAACCGCCGAAGGCTGGTTGAAGGCTCACCCGCAAGACGCCAGCCTGCTGCTGACCCTGGGCCGCCTGAGCCTGCAGAACCGTCTCTGGGGCAAGGCGCGTGACTACCTTGAAAGCAGCCTGCGCATGGAGCGCAACCCCGAGGCCTGTGCCGAGCTGGCCCGCTTGCTTGCCGGCCTGGGCGAGACCGAACGCAGCAACCAGCTATTCCAGGAGGGCCTCGGCCTGCTGGACGAGCGTCTGCTGGCCCTGCCTTTGCCAGAAGGCGTACGCGCCTGACCTACCCCATGGCCCGCGCCAAGGTGCGGGCCATGGGGGCGGGTAGCTTTTCCATTGATGTAAGTCATATCTGCCGTCCTTTTCTTCAGACGTTTCCTACCGCTCTGGTAGAAATATCCTTCGCGACTCAGCGACTTCTCGCTACTGTCTCGCCTTGAAACAATGCGCGTCGTTCCTCTACTGTTTCAAGCCACTACATTTTCCCCGGACTTTCCCCGCCCATGCTGCCGGCCCGTTTGCGCACATTTTTTCTTCCTGCCTGCCTGGCCGCACTGACGGTACTGGCCGCGTCCTTCCAGCTTGAAAACATGCTCGGGCTGGTGCCGTGCCCGTTGTGCCTCAGTCAGCGGTTGGTGCTTGGCGTGTATGCGTTGCTGTGCCTGGCGGCGGTGTTGCAGGCACCAGGCGGGCAGGGCATCCGGCATTACGCGCGGGCGACGTTGGGCTGCTCCCTGGCCGGCGCGTTGCTGGCCGCACGGCATGTCTGGTTGCAGGGTGCCGATGGGGCGAGCCATGGCTGCCCCGTGCCGATCGGGCGGTTGCTCGAGCAATCCTGGGGCGAGGCTGCCCGGCAACTGTTGCTCGGTGGCCCGGGTTGCCACTCGCTGACCTGGAGCTTTCTTGACCTCACCCTGCCCGAGTGGAGCCTGCTGGCCTTTCTGCTTTTGGCGATGCTGCCCTTTAGCTGCCTGCTGGCGTATCGTTTCCGCAGCCTGGCAAGAACCTGACCTGGCGCAAGGCGGGGCCATTAGTGCGACCAATGGCGATATCACCGGGTATTAAACACTTGTATGAACTTAGTCTGCTGCGTACCTTGAAGGGCAGGCCGTGCGGGAATAATCTCCCAGCACGCATACTGAAAACACAACTGCTCGATGCCGTCCTGCTGATGTCACCTTTGTGCTTCGTCTTCGTCGCGCGAGGTGCAGCGGCATCTACCCAGAAGGGAAGAGATCGCCATGCTCGATAGTTGTCAGAACGCCCAGGAACGCTGGGGTGGGGTTCATGATCTGATCGACCGTTGGCTGAAGGAGCGCCAGGAACTGGTGCAGGCTTTCCGCGCACTGCGCGATTTGAAGCCGGCCTTCGCCGACAAGGACACGAACGGGGATTTTTGCGGCCTGCTGGTCGACTACGTTTCGGCGTGGCATTTCGAAGTCTGCGAGCAGCTGGTCAGTGAGGCCAAGGCGTTCGATGACCAGAAGGCGCTGAAGCTGGCCGAGGAGATCAACCCGCGGATCAACGACAGCACCCAGATCGCATTGGCGTTCAATGATCATTGCGCCAAGGGCGAATGCAAGGACACCGAGCGTTTCGCCGAGAAGCTGACCAAGTTGGGCGCTCTGTTGCACGAGCGCTTCGAGCTTGAAGACTGCCTGATCGAGGTATTGCACAACGCCCACAAGGAAGAAGGTGCGGTCGAGGCCTGAGGGCGTGCGTCAGTCGCCAACCGCCAGCAGCTCGATTTCGAATACCAGTGGCGTGTAGGGTGCAATCAAGTCACCCGCGCCCTCGGCACCGTAGGCTTGTGCTGACGGAATCACCAGGCGCCATTTGGCGCCAGCGTGCATCTGCGGCAATGCCACTTGCCAGCCTTCGATTACCGAGTCCAGGCTGAACCACTGAGGGGTCTGGTTCTGGTCGAACACCGAGCCATCCGGCAGCCTGCCTACATAGCGCACCTGTACCTTCCCGCCCGGTTTCGGCTGCGCGCCAGTGCCAGCTTGCAGTTCGCTGTACAGCACACCTTCCGGTAATTCATGCATGCCGTAACGCCCGCGCTCATTGGCCATGAAGCGTGTTTCGGCAGCCTGCAACTTTTGCGTGGCGGCATCGCCTTCCTGTGTTTCGTGCTGCTGGAGCACGGCCTGCATGCGTGCCTTGTCCAGCTTCAAAGGTTGGCCCTGGTAGGACTGGCGCAGCCCCTCGACCAGCGCATCCAGCTGCAGGCCTGGCATGTCCTGACGCAGCCGCTCGCCCAGGCTGGCGCCCAGGCTGTAGGCAAGGTCGTGCTCATCGCTGTCCGCCAGGGCGATGGGTGCCAGCAGGCACAAACCTAAAACAAGATATCGAGGCATGGTCGGCTCCTGGCGCGCAGTCCGTGTAGGAGCGGCCTTGTGTCGCGATAGGGGTGCGAAGCGCCCCCAGGGTTTGTGCATCAAGCTGATATTGCCGGGGCCGCTTTGCGGCCCATCGCGACACAAGGCCGCTCCTACAGGGATGCGTTGCAAGGCAACTGGCAAATATCAGCAATGATTAATTCTGCAACTACACTTTCATGCAGCTGCAAGATAACAACTTTGCCCAGGCATGCAACGCGGCGTAAATATTACTGTCAACATGCCCTAGCGGCGGTAGCAGCAGAAGCATAGTATGAGCCGCAATCTCGTCAGCCAGGAGGTAAACCATGTCGGCCAAGAAGAAGCCAGTAAGTACGCCGTTGCACCTGCTCCAGCAACTTTCGGGCAGCCTGCTCGAACACTTGGAAGATGCCTGCTCACAAGCGCTGGCTGATGCGGAGAAACTGCTGGCCAAGTTGGAAAAGCAGCGTGGCAAGGCTCAGGAAAAACTGCACAACGGTCGCCTGAAACTTCAGGATTCGGCCAAGGCAGGTAAAGCCAAGGCGCAGAACAAGGCGCAAAAAGCCATCGGCGAACTTGAAGACCTGCTCGATTCCCTCAAGGAACGTCAGACCCAGACTCGCGCGTATATCCAGCAACTCAAGCGTGATGCTCAGGACAGCCTGAAACTGGCCCAGGGTGTAGGCAAGGTTCGCGAAGCAGCTGCCAAGGCGCTTGATCAGCGCGCCGCCAAGACCACCAAGCCAGCTGCGGCCAAGCCAGCGACCAGAGCTACTGCTGGGGCGAAACCTGCGGCCAAGCCAGCTGCCAGAACTGCTGCTGCAGCCAAACCTGCTGCCAAGCCAGCTGCCAGAACTGCTGCTGCGGCGAAGCCTGCAGCCAAGCCAGCTGCCAAAGCCGCTGCTGCAGCCAAACCTGCAGCCAAGCCAGCTACCAAAGCCGCTGCTGCAGCCAAACCTGCGGCCAAGCCAGCTGCCAAAGCCGCTGCTTCAGCCAAACCTGCGGCCAAGCCAGCTGCCAAGGCCGCTGCTTCAGCCAAACCTGCGGCCAAGCCAGCTGCCAAAGCTGCTGCAGCCAAACCAGCGGCCAAGCCAGCAGCCAAAGCTACTGCTGCGGCCAAGCCGGCGCCAGCGAAAGCCGCTGCCGCCAAGCCAGCTGCAAAACCAGCTGCCGCCAAGGCACCGGCACGTACAGCGGCCAAACCCGCTGCAAAGCCAGCCGCCGCCAAACCGGCCGCCAGCAAGCCAGCCGAAGCGAAACCGTCTACGCCCGCCAGCACCCCGGCCACTGCGACCAACTCAGCTTCTCCGGCAGCTTCGACAGGCGCTTCGGCACCTGCCAGCACCCCGGCTCAGGCACCTTCTTCGGCGTCCTGAAGCGCGGCCGCCGCGACGCGCAACCGACCCAGCGCGTCGTGGTGCCGAGCCTGTTCCGGCGCCAGCCGGGTCAGCCAATCGTCCGTGGGCTCAGCCGAGTCCGCGGGCCACTGTAGCGAGCGTTTCTGCAAGCGCTCCAGCAAGGCCTTCTCGGCCTGCAGCTCCAACCCCTTGACCTGATCACGCAAGGTCGCCAGCTGCGCATCATCCTGCGCTGCAGCTCGCCATTGCTGGCGCAAGGTGCGTAAGGGGGTGACCACTTCTTGCTGCCAGCGCTGGGCAACCTCGCGCAGCGCCTGCACGCGCGCGTCCCCCACCGCTACCCCACGTGCTTGCAGCCAGGTTGCGCACAGCAGCAGGCAGACATCGCCACCCAGCGCCTGCAGGTCAAGGCAGGCGGCCTCTACGCCGGGCTTGGTATACAGGGCCAGGGCGTGATTCCACAGGTCGGTGTGCATGGTTCCACTCGCGCTATGGGCCGAGGAAGCTGGTAGACTCCGCGACCATCATGATCAGACTATCCAACCTCACTTTACAGCGTGGTCCGCAGCGCTTGCTAGATGGCGCCGAGATGACCCTGCACGCCGGTCACAAGGCCGGCCTGATCGGCGCCAACGGTGCCGGAAAATCCAGCCTGTTCGCCTTGCTGCGCGGTGAGCTGTCGCCCGATGGCGGCGATTGCCTGCTGCCCGGTGACTGGCGCATTGCCCACATGCGCCAGGAGGTCGACACCCTCGACCGCCTGGCCGTGGACTATGTGCTCGACGGCGACGTGCGCCTGCGCAAGGTCCAGGCCGAACTGGCGGTGGCCGAGCAAGCCCACGACGGCACCGCCCTGGCACGCCTGCACAGTGAGCTGGAAAGCGCCGACGGTTATACCGCCGACGCCCGTGCGCGCAAGTTGCTGGCGGGCCTGGGCTTCACCAACGAGCAGATGGATCGCCGCGTCGGCGACTTTTCCGGTGGCTGGCGGATGCGCCTGAACCTGGCCCAGGCATTGATGTGCCCTTCCGACCTGCTGCTGCTCGACGAGCCCACCAACCACCTGGACCTGGATGCCATCCTGTGGCTTGAAGACTGGCTCAAGGGCTACCCCGGCACGCTGTTGCTGATCTCCCACGACCGCGACTTCCTGGATGCCGTGGTCGACCATGTGCTGCACGTCGAACAGCGCAAGCTGAACCTTTACAAGGGCGGCTACAGCGCCTTCGAACGCACCCGTGCCGAACGCCTGGCGCAACAGCAGCAAGCCTACGAGAAGCAGCAGGCGCAGCGCGCGCACATGGAAAAGTACATCGCCCGCTTCAAGGCGCAAGCCACCAAGGCCCGCCAGGCTCAAAGCCGGATCAAGGCCCTGGAGCGCATGGAGGAGCTGTCTGCGGCGCATGTCGATTCGCCGTTCGACTTCGTCTTCCGCGAATCGCAGAAAATCTCCAGCCCGTTGCTGAGCATGTCCGAAGGCCGCCTGGGTTATGGTGACAAGGCCATCCTCGACAAGGTCAAGCTGCAGCTCACACCGGGTGCGCGTATCGGCCTGCTCGGCCCCAACGGTGCCGGCAAGTCGACCCTGATCAAGAACCTCGCCGGCGAGCTCGAACCGCTGTCCGGCCGCCTGGTACGTGGCGAAAACCTGGCCGTTGGCTATTTCGCCCAGCACCAGCTGGACTCGCTGGACGACAAGGCCAGCCCGCTGCTGCACCTGCAGCGCATTGCCCCCACCGAGCGCGAACAGACCCTGCGCGACTTTTTGGGTGGTTTCGACTTCCACGGTGCCCGCACCGACGAGCCGGTAGTGAATTTCTCCGGTGGCGAAAAGGCCCGCCTGGCGCTGGCCCTTATCGCTTGGGAGCGGCCGAACCTGCTGCTGCTGGACGAGCCGACCAACCACCTCGACCTGGAAATGCGCCTGGCGCTGACCATGGCCCTGCAGGAGTTCGAGGGGGCGGTGGTGGTGGTATCCCACGATCGTCACTTGCTCAAGAGCACCACCGACGATTTCCTGCTGGTGGCCGACGGCAAGGTCGATACCTTCGATGGCGACCTCGACGATTACAGCCGCTGGCTGGTCGAGTTCCGCCAGCGCAGCGCCCCGGCCAGCGCTGCCCCGGTCAACCCGGACAAGACCGACAAGAAAGCCCAGCGCCAGGCTGCGGCAGCCTTGCGCCAGCAACTGGCCCCGCACAAGAAAGCCGCTGACAAGCTGGAAAGCGAGCTCAACCAGGTGCACGCGCAACTGGCCGAGATCGATACCGTCATGGGTGACGGCGGTCTGTACGAAGCTGCACGCAAGGATGAGTTGCGTGACCTGCTGGCGCGCCAGACCAAGCTCAAGCAGCGCGAAGGCGAGCTGGAAGAGGCCTGGATGGAAGCGCTGGAGACCCTCGAAAGCATGCAGGCGGAGCTTGAGGCGCTGTCTTGATCGGGGGGGCTTGGATTGGGTGAGGACTGAAGGGTGTTCGCCTTGACTCTTTCAGCGCCTGTGAGATCGAGCGCCGCGCGGGCGGCGCTCGGTCTCATAGACGATGCAGGTCTCAAGGCGAACGCCCCCAAAAATAACTGGTTATTTTTTCACCAACGCCCTAGCTTAACGTTTTGCAACATATGTTCGAGCGAGGTGCGTGATGTCGATGGAAGTATGGTTGGGCTTCTTTGCCGCCTGTTGGGTGATCAGCCTTTCACCCGGTGCCGGGGCGATCGCCTCGATGTCCAGCGGCCTGCAATATGGCTTCTGGCGTGGTTACTGGAACGCCCTGGGCCTGCAGTTGGGCCTGATTGTCCAAATCGCCATTATTGCCGCCGGTGTCGGCGCCGTGCTGGCTGCCTCTGCCACGGCCTTCCAGGTCATCAAATGGTTCGGCGTTGGCTACCTTGTCTACCTGGCTTACAAGCAGTGGCGGGCCCTGCCGATGGACATGAGCGACGAGTCCGCCGTGCGCCCGATCGGCAAGCCGCTTAGCCTGGTGTTCCGTGGCTTCCTGGTCAACGTCAGCAACCCCAAGGCGTTGGTGTTCATGCTGGCGGTGCTGCCGCAGTTCCTCAACCCGCATGCGCCGCTGTTGCCGCAGTATGTGGCCATCACGGTAACCATGATCAGCGTGGACATGCTGGTGATGGCGGGCTACACCGGCCTGGCCTCGCGGGTGCTGCGCCTGCTGCGTACGCCCAAGCAGCAGAGGCGTCTGAACCGCACGTTTGCCGGGTTGTTCATTGGTGCCGCTACCTTCCTGGCTACCCTGCGCCGCGCGCCCCTCTGATACACCGCAGGCAAGGCATTCGCAGGCTCGCCGACGAATGCCTTGCCGCTATTCCTGCCGGTCCATCAACCCCTTGAGCAAATCCACCGGCAACGGGAAGACAATGGTCGAGCTCTTGTCCCCGGCAATCGCGCCCAGCGTCTGCATGTAGCGCAACTGCATCGCCCCCGGCTCCTTGCCCAGCATCTGCGCCGCCTGCATCAGCTTTTCCGACGCCTGCAATTCGCCCTCGGCATGGATCACCTTGGCCCGTCGTTCGCGCTCGGCCTCGGCCTGGCGGGCGATGGCGCGTACCATCGATTCGTTGAGGTCGACGTGCTTGATCTCGACGTTGGCCACCTTGATGCCCCAGGCATCAGTCTGCGCATCCAGCACCTGGCGGATATCCGCATTCAGCTGTTCGCGCTCGGCCAGCAATTCATCCAGTTCGTGCTTGCCGAGCACCGCGCGCAGGGTGGTCTGGGCCAACTGGCTGGTCGCCACCATGAAGTCCTCGACCTGGATGATCGCCTTTTGCGGGTCGAGCACACGGAAGTACAGCACGGCGTTGACCTTGACCGAGACATTGTCGCGGGTGATCACATCCTGCGTCGGTACATCCAGCACCACGGTGCGCAGGTCGACCCGGACCATTTGCTGGATCACCGGGATCAACAGGATCAGCCCCGGCCCCTTCACCTGCCAGAAGCGTCCCAGCTGGAACACCACGCCGCGCTCGTATTCGCGCAGGATGCGAAATGCCGACAGCAACAGCATCGCCACAACGACTGCTATCGCGCCGAAACCCACTTGCATGAACATGCTCACGCTCCTTGCGCCGCCAGCCCGGCGGCGCTGACTTCCAGCATCACGCCATTGCGCGCGGTCACCCGCACGTTCTGGCCGGCTTGCAGCGGTGTCGCGCATTGCACTTGCCATTGCTCGCCTTGCGCCAGCACCACGCCACGCAACGGGTTGCCCGCCATCACCTGGGTGACGGTGGCCAGGCTACCCAGCAGGCCGGCGTCGCCGCTTACCAGCGCCCGTCGGCGCGCCTTCACGGCCGTCGCCAGCACCCCACCGATCAGCAGTACCAGCAGCAGTGCCACCGTAGCGACCAAGGCCAGCGGGAGGCCGAAGCCGGGGGTATCGGTGTCGATCAGGCACAGCGCGCCGACCACGAAGGCGATGATGCCGGCAAAGCCGACTACGCCGTAGTTGGGCAGGAAGGCTTCGGCGAGCATGAAGGCGATGCCGAGGAGGATCAGTGCCGCGCCGGCGACACTCACCGGCAACAACAGCACGGCTTGCTCACCGGCCGCAGCCTGACCGCTCGGCGTGATGCCAAGCAGCAACAGCAGCAACAGCCAGCGCCAGCAGCGGGCGATCACCTGTCGTCACCTCGGTCGTCCTCATACAACAAGTTTAGCCCCGGCTGCCGGCAGCCGGCCTAAAATTGAAGATTGGGGGGCGAAACCGGAGGTGCACCATGCGTATGGCAAAGACCCTGCAGAATCGCCTGGACAAGGCCAACTGCGACTACGACATCATTCCCCATCCACATTCGGCCACCAGCCTGGAGTCGGCCCGCACGGCTGGCGTGCCCGCCGAGCGGGTCGCCAAGTCGGTGATGCTCGATGACCGGCATGGCAACTACATCATGGCCGTACTACCGGCCAACCGGCATCTGGACATGAGCAAGGTGCGCATGTCGGGGGCCTGGCAACTGACCCGTGAAAGCGGCCTGCCGAGCCTGTTCGGCGACTGCGAACGGGGGGCCGTGCCTGCGTTGGGCGATGCATACCAGATAAAGATGCTGCTTGATTCGAGTCTTACTCGCCAGGGCGATGTCTATCTGGAGGCGGGTGATCACGATCATCTGATTCACATGAGCATGGAGCAATATTTGAAGCTGGTGCCGCGCGCCGAAGTGCGTGAGCTCAGCTGATGCTCTCAACCCATGCCGGGCCGGCATCGTCGATGATCGGTTCGGCACCGAGGAGGAACCATGGACAATCCGATTCATCCTTTGTCTGAAATTTTCAAACAGTTGGGGCTGTCTGACGACCCGGTCGAAATCGACAGGTTCATCACGACTCACTCACCGCTCGACGACGATGTGAAACTGGTCGATGCCCCATTCTGGAACGATTCGCAGCGCGATTTCCTGAAAGAAAAATACATCGCTGATGACGACTGGATTCCCATGATCGACCAACTGAACGAGGCGCTTCATCCCCAGAAAAAATAAAGTGCCGAGCGGCACCTGACGAGTGATTGGCCGTTGCTATGCTCAGGAAAACAATAGGGGATAGCGCCATGAAAGATCCCTACGCACCAGGTTTCTGGTGCTCCGTGATGATCCTGGGCACGCTGACGGCCAGTTACTTCTACGGCATCAGGCATACGCAACAGATGAACCAGGCGGTGCACTTTCTGTATGCCGCCGCTGCAATCACTGTGGCGGCTGCTTTGGTGACGCTGACCTGGATCGCCTGGCAGCAGCTGCACTTGAACAAGCGCGAAGTGACCCAGGGCCGAACGCTGCTGACCATCTGGAACACCAAGGTCGCGCTGCGCCGCGTCGAAACCGTGTTCGACCGCTATTTCTGGGGCAGCTACTGGCATTCGGGGCGTACGTTCGAAGAGGTCATGGGTGAGCTCAAGGGCACCCCGCTGGAGCAGAGCCTGGATGCGCTGAAGCGCCAGTGCCGCACGCTTGACCGCGAAATTCACGACCATCACCACCACTGGCTGGCCAATGCCCGCGACCTGTCCAGCGTTGCCCAGGCCATGGCCCGCGAGCGCTATCAGCTGGACCTTGGCGAACCCACCCCTAGCGGCCATGGCAATACCGCCGTGCTCAACCGTGACCTGGAAGTGCTGGTGTATACCTGGTCGGCGCGCCTGCGCAGCTTCGACCATCAACTGGACGAACTGGAGCGCGCCTACCATTGAGAGGGGCCTCATTCGCCGCGGATGTATTGCTCCAACTGCAGGATGAGGCCGGCCTGTTCGGCGATGGTTTCCTTGACCAGGTCACCAATCGACAGCAGACCGAGCAACTCTCCGTTGCTGACCACTGGCAGGTGGCGCAGGTGGCGGTTGGTCATCAGGTTCATGCAGTACTCGAGGTTCTGCTTGGGTTCCACGGTGACCACCGGCGCACTCATGATTTCGCGCACCGGGGTGGCGGCGGAAGAGCGGCCCTTGAGTACCAGTTTGCGTGCATAGTCCCGTTCACTGACGATACCCACCACCTGGTTGCCCTCGACAACGGGCAACGCACCGACGTTTTTCTCCGCCAGCATTTTCAGGGCGTCGAGCACCGAGTCATCCGGGCCGATGGTGTACACGGTCTGGTGCTGGGACTTGGTCTTGAGGATTTGTTCGACGGTCTTCATACGGGCCTCTGCGGGTGGAAAACGGCGCTGTCTCGGAGTAACTAAAGCATCCGACACGGCGCTCTGCACGGCAATGCAGGAAACGGCATGCAGTCGATTGAAAAACGTCATCGGTGTTCGCCTGTGCGGGCCTCTTCGCGGCAAAGCCGCTCCCTCCGGAGTGGCACTGACCTCAAGGCCTGTGGTGCATCTGTGGGAGCGGCTTTAGCCGCGAACACCGGCGCAGCCGGTGCCATCCATCACTGCGTCTACAGGCAACCACTCGCGGCAACCTCCTGGCTCGCCTCCTTGAGGGCCGCCGCCACTGCGGCTGCATCGTTGGCGGTGTAAACCCGCCCGCCGGTATTGCTGGCTGCGCAATTGGAACCGGTGCTGGCGCTGATGTTGACCACGTTGATCCGCAGGCGTGGCTGGCTCTTGGCTATCTGTTCCGACACGCTGCACACACTGGTGCCGCAACTGTCCCGGCCATCCACGAACATCACGATCACAGCGTCGCGGTCCCGCCCGTTCAGCTTGCTGGCTGCCGCTTCCAGGCTGATGCCCAGCCCTGTACCGCCACGTGCTTTCAGATCTGCGATGCGTTTGACCAGGTCGGCACGCTGGCCTTGGCCGAAGACCCCGTGGTCCACCGGGCTGCGGCAGCCATCGAAGGTGATCAGGCGCATGTCCACGTTCTTGTCCAGGTCGCCGATCACGGCAGTCAGCGAGCTTTTCGCCACGTCCATGCGGGTCAGCCGTTGCGGCTGGTTGTTGGCCAGCAGCTCATCGACGAACGGAATACGGGTGAGCAAGCCGATGTACCAGGGGTCTTCCGCCTGTTTCACCCTGATGCGCTGGTCCATGGAGCCGGAGGTGTCCAGCACCACCGCAAACTCCGAGGCCTGGAAGCCACCCCCCGGCATACAGATTGCCGCCTGCGTGTAGCCTTGCCAGCGCTGGTACAGCGCCGGCCAGCTGCTGTACAACCCATAGAGCAGCAGCAATAACAGACCCAGCAGCAACCACGGCCACAGGCGCCAGCGGCGGCGCTCGACCAGCACTACGCTTCGCTTGGTGGCGGGTTTTGCGGTTGGCGCGGGTTTCGGTTGCGCCGGCGCTACCTTTGGCGGTGGCGGAGGCGGCGCCGGCTTTGCCGTGGCAGGTGCCGGTTGCCCCCAGCGAATCACCAGCGGTTCGCCGTTGATGCTGTACAGGTTGGCCAGGTCCGGGTGCCCGATCAGCGTGCGCAACGCCTCTGCGGCCGGTGCCTGGCCGCGTTTGTGCAGTTCGTCCGCCAACTGGCCGACGGCTGCCTGGCGTTCTTGGTAGCGCCTGAGCAGCGCGGCCTGCTGCTCGCGATCCAGCGTGGCATACAGGTGCGGTTGCCCTTCCAGCTCGGACCACCATTCCAGTACGCCGTCGCGCCCCTGCCTCGGTATCGCGTACAGGTGAGCGATGCCCGGCGGAAAATGCTGGCGAATCAGCGCCACCCGCTGTTCGAGGGCACTGGCAGCATCCTGGCTGGCATGGGTGTCGCGGTTTACCCTTTGCATGGTTCGTCCTAGTCGCAATCGGCCGTGCTGGAAACTTCCTGGCTGGCGTCCTTGAGGGCTGTGGCCACCTGCTCGGCATCGTTGGCGGAATAGATGCGACCACCGGTTTGCTCGGCGACGCAGCTGGCCAGGTTGCTGTTGCTGATGTCGATCAGGTTGACGCGCAGGCGTGGCTGCTCGCGGGCGATACGCTGCGCCACTGCACACACGTCCTGCTCGCACCCGTCGGCACCGTCGATAAACATTAATATCACCCCGTCGCGGTCACGGCCGTTCATGGCCCTGGCCGTCACGTCCAGGCTGGCCGCCAGGGCGGTGCCATCATTGGGCTCGAGTGCCTGGATGCCTTCGATCAGCGCCGGACGCTGGGCAAGCTTGAACACGCCATGGTCCAGGGGAGCGCGACAGCCGTCGAAGGTCACCACGCGCATGTCGATCGCCGGGTGCAGGTCGTTGATCAGGTGGGTCAGGCTGCTCTTGGCCACGTCCATGCGCACGGGGGCCTGGGTAATGTGCGCGACGCGCTGCTGATCGATGTTCGGGTCATCATTGATGTGCTTGAAGAACCACGCTTCGTCCTCCGGGGTAGCGGCAACGTTGAGTTGCATCGAGCCCGAGGTGTCGAGCACCACGGCAAATTCGGGCGGCTGCAGCTGCGTGTCTTTCACGCAGGCGAAGGGCGTGGCAGGGCGGCTGCCAAGCCAGTGCTGCAGATACGGCCAGCCCAACCACAAGGCCAGGGCCAGCAACAGCAGGCCAAGCAACGGCAGCAGGAACCACGGCAGCCATACCCGGCGCCGGCGCACCACTGGCGCTGGGGCGGGCAAGGGTGCGGTTGCAGGCGTGACCGGGGCCGGCTCGGCCCAGCGCACGACCAGCGGCTGGCCGTTGACGCTGTACAGGTTGTTCAGGTCGGCAGGCCGGATGAGTTTTTCCAGCAGCGCTGCCTCATTGGTCTGGCCCAGGCTTTGCAGTTTGCCGACCAGTTGGCGTACCGCGTCCTGACGCTCGTCGTAAAACCGCAGCAAGGCAGCTTGCTGCTCGGCCTCAAGGTCGTGGTAGCGGTGTGGCTGGCCTTGCAGCTCCGACCACCATTCGCGCAGGCCATCCTTGCCGTCGCGCGGGGTGGCAAACTGATGAGCGATGCTTGGTGGGAAATGCCTGACGATGATCGCCATGGCTTGTTCGAGCACCCGCAGGTCGTTGCTGGCGGGGCTGGTGTCGCGGGTGACCCGCTGCATGTGCATATCCTGAAAAGATTCGGCAGCCGAAGCTGCCGAAGAGGTTCTACTCGTAACCCAGGCTCAGCTGAAGGCGGCTGACCTGTTGTTGCAGGTCCTTGAGTTTTTGTTTGCGGGCTTCGATCTGGGCGTTGCTGGCATTTTGCGAGGGTGCCGCCTGGTTGGTCTTGAGCTGCTGCTCCAGGCTGGCGATCTGCTTCTGCACATCGCTCTTGTTGCCATGGCGGGCCTTGAGGGTGCCGAGCAGCCCATTCAACGACTGCTCCAGGCTGGCCTGCTGGCGCTGCTGGCTTTGCAGGTCCTGGCGGGTCGAGGCCTGCAGCGCACTCAACTGCGCGTAGACCTCGTTGAACTGGCGGTTCTGCTCTTTGGCACTCAGCAGGTTCTGCTCGCTGTTGCGCACGCCTTCGGCATAGCCGCCGCCGTAGTCGCAGTTGAGTTTGCCAATCAGGCTGGCGTTGCTGTCGGAGGCATTGCACTGCGAGGCAGTGGTTGCACACCCGGCAAGGCTGGCCAGCAGGGCCAGGCACAAGCAATTACGCACGAACATGGGGTGCTCTCCTTCAGCCCAGGGTAATGGCCGAGCGCTGGCTGTAGAGGCCGTCGACCTCCTGCTGCAGCGACGCGACCTTGGTGTTCATCTTGGCGATTTCGCTTTCCACCTTCTGCACTTCGGCCTGGCTGGCGCCGCCATCGCGCTCCAGCTTGGTGACCTGCTGGTATTCGGTAACGCGGGCTTTCATGTTGTTCAGGTCTTTGCGCATCAGGCCGATGTTCTGGTCGATGTTGGCGATGTCCTGCTGCGCCTTGGCCTTGTCCACGGTCTTGGCCTTGATGCTTTTCTGAATGCTGGCGAGCTGTTGCTTGTCGTCGTTGATCACGCGCTGCAGCGTGTTGGTGCGCTCCGCGACCTTGGCGGTTTCACCCTGCACTTCGGTGGTCATCGCATTCAGGCGCTCGGTGGTATCGGCATACTTTGCCCGGCGCTGGTCCAGGTAATAGTTGGCCCCCATGGCCACACCGCACGCGGCGACACCGGCGATGATCGAGCAGGCAGCCTTGTTGCCGGAGTTGGACAGCATGCAGGCGAGGATGCCGCCGCCAGCGGCAATGGCGCAGGCCTGGAAGCCCGAGGTGGTGAAGAACTTGGCATCGTTGCCGGTGGTCAGGCGCGGGTCGGCGGTGCCCTGGCTACCGGTCAGCGAACTGCCGGTGTTGGCGCAACCGGTAAAGGCCAGGCACGCAGCCATGAGCAGACTGAGCCAAGGTGTGATGCGGGTCGATGTCGGGTTGGTCATGGTGCGGTTCCTGGGGTCCTTGGGTCAGTGTGCGACGGTCTTGCAGTTGTTCAGCCACGCGGTGGCGTCGATTTTCTGGGTTTTCAGGAACGACACCTGGTTGGCCCAGTGGGTTTGCAGGTACGGCGACAGTTCCTTGAGGTTCTTGTTGGCCTTGAACGAGCCGTCCAGTACCGGGACCTGGGCGTCGAGCAGGTCCTTGCCATACAGCGAACCGGACTCCACCAGTGAGCTGGCGTAGTAGCGGCTAAGTTTGTGCAGGCGTTCCTGTTGTTCTTCGAGCTTGACCTTGCGCACGCCACAGGTCGGGTCTTCTTCGCCGACCTTGCAGTTGCTGGCGTAGTTCTTCTGCAGAAAGTCGAGGTACTGGCCGTCGTCGAGCATCTTGGTGCAGAGGAACGCCCCCAGGTTGAGGCTGGCGCGGATCGCCTGGTCGCGGGCTTCCTGTTGCTGCTGGTTGCTGGCGCGCAGCTGGTTCTCGACGGTCTTGAGCTGGGTCTTGAGCGCTTCGTCTTCCACGTTCGAGGCCAGCTCTTCCAGCGCCTTGACGGTGCCCTTGTCCTTGCTCTGGGTGGCCGGTTGATCGCTGCCCAGGTTGCTCCAGCTTTTCTCGATGCTCTTGACCCGTTCGCGCGATGTCAGGGTGGGTGAAACCATGGCCAGGCGCAGGCCGTTGGTTTTCTTGGCCACGGCGCCTTCGGCGTTGTAGTACGGCTCTTCCTGGCGCAGCGAGGTGCGCAGGTCGCCTTCGCTGGTGAGGTAGTTGCCACCGCGTACCACATAGCCGCCGGCCTGGCCGTGCTGGCGGTCGAGCTTGTTCAGGCGAAACGGCTCGAACATCATCTCGCTGGCATTGCCGAGCATGTCGTGCAACCCCAGCGGGTTCGGCTTGAGCAGCCCGGTCAGCTGCAACTGGCCGTTGGCAGACTGGGCACCAGCGAACCACTCGTGGGCATTCAGGCCCTCGGGCATGGGGTAGCGACCGTCGCGGAACTCGGCGGTGCTCACTTGCAAGCCGCCGCGTGCGGCGAACTCCCATTCCACCTCGGTAGGCAGGCGCAGGAAGCCCAGGGCGCCGTCTTCCCGGGGCAACTTGGCGGCAGCATTGGCACGCAGCCAACGGTTGTATTTGTCGGCGGCCTGCAGGGCGTCCAGCCAGGCAACCGAGACCACCGGCAGGCGCTGCTTGTTGGAGGCAGTCGGGCAGGTTTCGTCGGTCAACGCTTTGTACTGCAGCTGGCTCATCTCGTATTTGGCCAGCAGGTAGTAGCGCGACTTCTCGCCTTTGGGGCTGGTGAAGCTGCCGGCGATGAAAGCGGGCCGGGTCTGCTCCACATAGCCCCACTCGCCGCTGTCCTGGCCGATGTTGATCGGGTAGTCGTCCAGCGGGCCGGCGACCGGGATCATCACCTTGCGAAACACCATCGCCCCGTCGCAGGGCATGGGCAGCACTACGTCGTCGGCATCAGGCATCGGGTTGTAGTACTTTTCGTCCCAGGTTGCCGCTGCTGCTTGCAGCGCGAAGCCGAGACCAAGTGGCGCCAGAAGCAGGCGGCTGTAGGCTTTAGAGTTCACGCAGACTCTCCGCAGGTTGTATCCGTATGGCACGCAAGGCGCCTGTCAGGGCGACCAGGCCGGCGACCAGGAAGGCCAGCAGCAAGGCGACCAGGCCATGCCACACGGTGATATGACAGATGAAAGCGCCGGTGGCCTGGCTGCTGACCAGCAACCGGTCGAACAGCAGGCTGCCCAGGTAGTAGCAGCCGAGGCCGCCCAGGTAGCCGGCAAGGCTGAGCACCAGCGCTTGCAGCACTACGTAGGCCGACACCGCGGCACTGCTGAAACCCAGCAGGCGCAGTACCGCCAGGTGCCGGCGCTTGCGGTCGATGTTGGCCAGGAAGGCCCCGACCAGCGAGGCGATGCAGCCGATCAGGGCGGCGCCGGCGATGACGCCGAAAATAAGCCCCAGCACATGGTTGATCGCCTTGACGTTGTTGATCTCTGCCAGGCGGCTGGCGGTTTCGATGCGCTGCTCGTTCAGCCACTGCTCCAGTGGTGCCACGCTGTCGATGTCCCGTGCATAGACCCGCGCCCGGGCGTAACCGACTTTCAGCGCGTCGAGGGCTTGGCCGCTGCTGGCGCCAAGGCTGGCCACCAGGTAACCATCGCGGTAGTGCTCCAGTTCCATCAGCAGATCGGGGCTGACGAAAGCGGCTGGGCGGGCGAAGCGTACCGAGCTGACGACGGCACGTACCTGCAGGGCCCGCTCGCCACGCTCGTTGACGTCGTTCAGGCGCCGGGCAACGCGCAGGCGAACCGTGTCGCCAACCTTGGCATCCAGGCGTTGCGCGGCCCGTTCGCTGAGGATCAGCTGGTCGGTCGCCAGCTCGCTCAGGGCTGTCGCCAACAGCGGGTCATTGGCCTGGGTCGGGATGACCTCGACGTTATCGGCGAAGCGGCCATGCGCCCCGAGCAGATCGGCCTGGGTGTTCAGCGAGCGGGTCTGGCCGATGGCGAAGCCGACTTCCGGGCGCGCCTGCAAACGCTGCAGCCAGGCCTGGTCGTAATGGCCGCTGCTGAGCATCTTCACCTCAAGGTTGCGTGGGTCGCTGAGCAGCTCCTGCTGCAACTGGCTGACCACGCCGTGCTTGAGGCCGAACAGCAGCAACAGCGGGGCGATGACGGCGACCAGCGAGGCGGCCATGCACAAGGAAACATTGCGGTCATGCCACAGGTCGGCCAGCGACAGCCTGATCAGCAGGGCCAGGCGTTTATGCCACGGGTTCAAAGCGTGTTTCCCCTTGACCATTGATGGCACCCAGGCGCGGCAGGCCGAAGCGCTCGACCAACGCCCAGTCGTGGGACACGATCAAGGCACTGAGCCCCAGCTCGGCCACCAGGTTCAGCAGCAGCTCGAACAAGCGCTCGGCGTTGTGTGGGTCCAGTGCAGCGGTCGGCTCGTCGGCCAACAGCACCCGTGGTTCGTGAGCGATGGCGCGTACGCAGGCGACCCGCTGGCGCTCGCCGATGGACAGCGCCTGGGGCAGTTTGCCCAGCAGCGGTGCCAGGCGCAGTGCCTCGACGGCCTTGTCCACGGCCGCGCAGCCAGGGGCCAGGCCAAGCAGGCGGCGCGGCAGCAGAATGTTGTCGCGCACACTGAGGAACGGCAGCAGCCCGCCGTTCTGCAGCACAAAGCCAAGCTCGCGCGAGCGCAGTGTCGCCAACGCCGGTTGCTGGTCCTGGGCCAGCAGGCTGGCGACATCCTGGCGTTGCGGGCCAAGCCGGTAGTGGGTCAGTTGCTCGGGTTTGAGCAGCAGGCCGATGGCTTCCAGCAGCGTGCTCTTGCCGCAACCGCTTTCGCCGGTGATGGCGCGTACTTCGCCAGGCCGCAGGCACAGCTCATCCAGCCGTACCCGGTGAGCCTGCGATCCTTCGCCTCGAACAATCCGTAATCCCTTGATATCGAGCATGTGCGGTCAGGGCATCATTTCCAGCGGTACCGGGTAGACGTTATCGCGGCTGTCACTGCCCGGGGCCAAGGCGACCCAGCGGTCCACGTCCGCGTTGTAGCGCTGGTAATGGCGAAGCTTGCTGCTCAGGCTGCGAATGAATTTCTCCTGGGCCAGGCCATCCCAGCCTTTCCAGGTTTCTTCGTCCAGGTTCAGTACTTCGCTCTGGTAGGGCAGGTCTTGCAGGTACTCGCCGAGCACGCCCAGGTCGGCCACGCGGGTGGTCGAGCCCTGCTTCAGCTGGTTCGGGTCGGCACCCATGGTGGCGGCTACCGAGCGCAGGCGGGTGAACATTTCGTCGGGCGAAATCATGCCTTCGTTGGCGGCGTCGAGGATCTGCTTGAGCACATCGCTGAGGTCGCTGAGCTGGGCCTTGGTCAACAGCACGCGCACATCGGTGGTGGGCACGTTCTGCTTGATCAGGTCACGGTCGCTGATCCAGGCCTGGAACACGGGTGGCACCTGGGTGCCGTTGGCCTTGCCAAGGTAGGCCAGCTGCATGGCGTGGCCTATCAGCGCCGCATCCTCGAGCATTTTTTTCTCGGTGGGGTCGGCCTTGGCATTGGTCGCGCTGCCGATGGCGTCCTCGCCCATGTAGGCAGCCCGCACCTGCTGGGTGATGGCGGCGGCCAGGCCATCGACCTTGCGGCCGAAGGCCTCGACATCGCCGGCATTGACCGGGTAGTACAGGGAGGTATTGGTGCCCGGGTAGTTGGACAGGGTACGGTACTGCGCCTCGGCGCTGCTGTGGTTCTTCGAGCCGCTCGGGGTTTTCAGGTGCAGCGTGTACAGGGCAACACCCGGGTTGCTGGCTTCGATCTTGACCTGTTCGGCGCCAAGGCCGGTACTCGACAGTTTGTCGCCACCGTCGATGGCACCGGCATCGGTGATCAGTACCACATAGCGCGCGCCGAATGCGCTCCAGTCGATCTGGTCCACGGCCGACATCACACCGGCGAAGGCATCTTCGTTGAACTCGCTGCTGGACACCTTGGCCTGCTTGAGGTCTGCGACCTTGGCCATGAAGTCGGCACCGTCCTTCACGGTGTTGGGGTCGGCGTACATCTTGCTGACGTATTCCAGGCCCGGCACCGCCTTGGTGCTGGAACGGTAGGCGACCAAGCCGAACTTGACCTGCTTGCCCAGATTTTCCTTTTCGATCTGCGTGTAGACGCGCTTGATCGCTTCACGGGTACGGTCGATATACGGGTCCATCGAGATGGTCGAATCGATCACGAACACCACAGCGGCACTGAACGCTTTCAGCTGTTGGTTGGCGGCGGCCTGGCTCGGCGCTGGGGTTGCCGCTGCGGCGCTGTCGGCTTTGCTGACCGAGGCCACGTTGAGGATGCGGGTGCGGAAGCCTTCTTCGGTCATCACCTCTTCGCCGCTGAGCACTGGCAGCAGGTAGAAGTTCTTCTGCAGGTCGACGAAGTACTCGGGCTCTTCGGCCAGCACCCCGGCTGCCTCGGCGCCATGCTTGAGCTTGGCGCGCAGCGGTGCCACGTGGCTGACCGGGTCGGGGGCATTGAGGATGCCTTCGAGCTGGTTGCGCTCCTTGAAGAACATCAGCCGGTCGCGGTTGGCCGGGTTGGTGAAGGCCAGGGTCAGCTGCATTTTCCAGTCGACGGTGCAGTCGGCAGGCAGCCAGCCGATGCTCTTGCCCTGGGTGTCGGGCCCGACCCGCAGCCATTCATGGGCGTCGGCCTGGGCACGCTCGTACACGTAGAAGCGGCTGAAGGTAGGTTGCGCGGCGCCAGAGGCGGCGCCAGCGGCATCGCTCAGCTTGCACCCAGGGGTAGTCAGCACGCGCTGGAACAGGGTTTTCTTGCCGTCCTGCAACAAGGGCTTGTCGGCGGCCTGCAGGGCAGGGCTGAGGGACAAGGCCAGCAATGCGGCGCCAACGCTACGCATCTTCATGGCTTGAGCTCCTCGTAGCGCTGTTTGGCTTCGGCGTTGTTTTCATCGAAGCTGAGAATGGTCTCGTACCAGGACGCTGCGGTGGCGCTTTCCGGTGCCTTGAAGCAGTTGCTTGGCTGGTGGTACTTGGGGTCGTATTCGTGGGCGTAGGCCGTGGCGATCTGGATGTCACCGGCGTTGGCGCGGTTGGCATACAGGCGCTGGGCGACGTCGCAGTGGTCGTTGGCCTTGGCCTGGTTGATCACTGCCAGCAGTGCCGCACTGTCCGGTTGGCTCTGGATGCACGTCTGCAGGAACGCCAGGGAAGTCTGGCCTTGCATGCTTTCCAGCGAGCAGGGTTTGCCTGCGTCGGGCTGTGGCGCTGGCTGGTCTGCCGTCGGCTCAGGTGCAGGTGCTGCGGCTGGGCTGCGGTTGAACCACCACCAGCCGCCTCCAGCGGCAAGCGCCAGCAGGATCAGAATCAGCAGTGGCAGCAGCCAGGTGTTGGCCTTTTTGGCAGGCGTGGGCGGCGGCGTTACCGGTGCCGGCCGGGGCGCGGGCTCCGCAACCACTGCCGGGGCAGGCTCCGGCTCCGGCGTAGCGACCGCAGGTGGCTCGATAACCACCGATGCACTTGGCAACGGCGCCGGTGGCGCCGACTGCTCCAGTGCCGGCCCCGACTCGACGGAGGCAATGATGGCGCTGTTGATACGCACCATGCCCATGTCGCTGCGCCCGGTCTGCGGGTTGCTGACTTCGATGCGGAAGGTGGCGGTGCCGCTGGCTTGCAGCAACGGGTTGATCAGGTTGGGGCCAATTCGCGTCTCGATTGCCGGCGCGCCCGCAACGGCGCCCAGGTTGTCCAGGCGGAACCAGTGGGCGACGTTGCCCCAGTGCCCGCCTTCATGCAGGTACTCGTGGGACTGGCTGCTCTGCAGGGAGCATTGCAGCCCTTCACTGGCGCCCTCCCAGCCGGTGATCCGCAGCAGGCCCTGGCCTGGCGTGTTCACTTCCAGTGGCAGCACATCAACTCTGATACCCATTGCAATCAACTCGCTTGAAAGGTGTTCAGCAACACCGCCAACTGGCGGCGCTGCTCGGTGGTGATTTCCGGGTCGGCGCCACTTTTGGCGTTTTCCTGGGTCAGCCAGGCCAGGCCCGACAGCCAGTCGACCAGGAAGCGTTGTTCATGGTGCGGTGGCTGCTCCGGCAGCACCGGCAGCTCGCCCTGGGGCACGCTGTGGTAGAAGTCGAACACCGGTTCGCGCGAGCCCAGCAGGCTGTTGGGGCGCTCACCGGTAGGCTTTTCCAGCAGACCGAACCAGGACAGGAAGTCGCGCATGGCCAGCTGCACGGTCAGTACCTGGCGCTGGACCATCTGGTCGCGGCGCATGCCGTTGAGCACCCGGCGCATGACGGCGGCGTCCAGCTGCTCGATGAACAGCGGCCGGCGTACCGCGCTGACCAGCTCTTCGACCAGGGCTTCGACCACTTCACGGCTGAGGCGCAGGTTGGCCAGGCGCGCGGGTTGCGTGCCCAGGTCGCGCATGTGCTTGATCCACGCCTTCAGCGCCGCGCGAACAAAGCGCTGCTCCGAGGTCAGGCGCTTGGCCAGGGGCTTGGGCGCCGGTGCCGGTGCTGCGGACGGGTTGTTGGCGAACAGGTTGCCGAAGCTGATGGCCGGGGCTTTGTTGGCCGGGGCCTTGGCAGCCTGTTCCGGCTCGTCGGCGGCCTCGCCGTCAATGCCGTCGATGTCGTACACACCGCCCAGGTAAAGCTCGCGCAGCTGCTCGACAGGTACCTGCAAGGCATGGATCAGCTCGCTGATCGCGTCCGGGTCGGCACCCAGGTTGTCGAGCAGGTACTGGGTTTTTTCACGTTTCTTGTTCAGCAGCTGTTCGAAGTCTTCTTCGCGCCAGGTGTTCAGCCCGTGTTCAAGCAGGTCGACGCGGCACTGTTCCAGCTGCTCTTCGATACGCGCCAGCTTGAAGTCCAGGTCATTGATCGACGCGAAGCTGGTGCTGAAACGGCTGATACCGCCATCGTTCAGCGTCATCATGGCATCGAACGCGGCACCGGTATCCGCCACATGGCGGTTGGCAGTGGGGAAGTCGACCACGTATTGCCTGAGCCGTTGAATATCCCCGGCGTAGCTCTCGATCAACCGGTGCTCCTGGCCCTGCGCGTCACGTTCGATGAACGCGGTTTCTTTCAGGCGTGGCTTGCGCACCATGTAGGTATTGTCGAATGGCTTGCCGACCGACCACTCCTTCATCCATTCCTGGCTGCCGAAGCGCTCGACGATGGTGATTTTCATCAGCCGCTCGGCGGCTTGGATCAGGTGCGTGTCTTCCTTGCCGAGGGTGCTGTTGATCCACCCGTCGCACATGGTAAGGGCCCAGATCAGCCCGGGCGCGCGTTGGCCCCGCTCTTTCGGCGTGGCGCCCTGGGTATTGTGGATCCAGCGGGTCAGTACCGGGGCGACGCTGATCACGTCGCTCTGCTTCATGGTGCTGGTGCACACCACCAGGGCATTCATTTCCTGAGCTTCGCTGTAGCGCTCGAAGAGGTAGGCAACCTTGCCGCGCAGGATCAGGTTCCAGTACGGATAAACCTCATCGGTGGACTCTTTTACTGCCGCTTCGTCAACCGACAGGTATTTGTTGCGCGTGCGGTAGCCGGGGAAGTCGAGAATGTCGACGTCCTGCGCAACCGAGGCCGTCGGCCTGTTCAGCAGGCTGAAGTTCACCTCGACTGCCAGCGTGGCCAACTGGGCGATGCTGATGCCGACGCTGGCCTGCAGCTTGCCATCCAGGCTGGGCCGGACCTGAAGTTGCTGATCACGCCCAGTGTCCAGGCGGCTGAGCACGTCCACGCTCATGATGTTGCAGGGCGACGCCGTAACGCTGTCGGTATCCTGCTTGAACACGCTGACGGGTGCATAAACCGTTTGTGCATGGCCCAACCGCTGCAGCGCCCCTGCCAACACACTGTAAAGGTCGGTGATGGGCGCCTGCCCACCCCACAGCACCGAGAACAACTTTGCCCGCTCGCGGGGGGCAAGGCGTGGCGCCAGCTTTACTGCGCGTGGCCAGTAGTGTTCATCCAGAAGGCGGGTGGACTTCTCATAGTTGCTTCTCAGGTAGTCCCACAGCGCGACCACGTCATCGCTGCTTACCCCGGCTTGCGCCTGGTTTTTTTCCTGGCCTTCGAAGTCATTGAGCGCGGCCTGGATCCGTTGCTCGGTAAAGCTGTAATCCATCCGTTCATGGTCGAAGTCCTCGAACCACGCATTGCAGAGGATTTTCGCGACTTCGATTTCGCTGAACAGCTTCAGCTCGACGGGATAGCTGGCGTCCTGGCTTGGCGTGGATTTGTGGCTGAACCGCGTGACCAGGCCAGTGGCCTCGCCGCCACCGCCTGGCGGGTTTACATGCTGGATGAAGTCCAGAACCTGGCCACCGAAATTGCTCTCCAGCTTGCCATTGGCATCGGATGCCAACGCCGAAATCAGGTACGACTTACCCGCCTGCGAGAGGCCAAAAAAACCTACGGCCATTGGGCTGCTGGCGCTGCGCTGGAGGTTCTTCGCCCGGTTGCGCGCGCGCCTCAGGCGCAGGCCAAGGCCATCGGCCTCGGCCTCGACGCTGGCGGCGTTGCCACGCACCTGCTCGATCCATTCCAGGGCCTCGCCGGCGCCTTTGTGAATGGCGCCCCAGGCACCCATCAACTGCTGTTGCTTTGGCGTAAGGTCGCTCATTTTCCTTTGACGTTCCCGCTGTCGAGCCAATAGTCGCTGTCACTCAAACTCATGGTCGGCATGGTGTTGAGTGAGAGTTCAAGATCCCGGTCGAAGTCGAAGTCGGCATCCTGGATGTTCGATTCCAGCTTCTGGATGACCAGCTTGTCGCTGATCAGCCCCTGCTCGCGTTCTTCCTGATCGAACTGCTCGATCTCCAGGCGAATGCGCAGTACCGGGGCTTCGCCGTTCTTGCCCGCCGCGCGGGAAAACGCCGCGCTGCCCGAGGGGGTGAAGCGCAGGGTGTACAGCGGTGAGGCCGACCACCGCTCGGCGGCCAGCTGGCGGTAGCCCAGGTGCATGTCGCCGCGCATTTCCAGCCAGGGCGTGCCGCGCTCCTCACCCTCGCCGACGATCGGCAGCTCGATCAGCCCCTTGTCGGACTTGAGGTCGTGGTAGAGCACGTCGGCGCGCTTAATGGTGCCGGCGTTGTCGATCTGGCCGAAGTGCTTGATCACCGAGTAGGGCTTGAGCGCGGCCGTGCGGAAGTAGAAGTTCGGCACGCTGTGCTTGGAACACAGCAGGCAGATCATCGCGCCCACCGAGGCGGTGCTTTTCGGGTCGTCGATCAGGCCATTGCGGTGGAACGGGTACCAGCCACCGGTGCGGTAGTTCTGCATCGGCAGGATGCGCCCCGGCGGCAGCGGCAGGCGCTGGCGGATGAACGCCTGGATGCCGGGCAGGCGCGAAGGGCGGCCGGTCAGCAGAAGCATGTCGCAGGGGTAGTTGAACACCACCTCGCACAGTTCGCCGAGCACTTTGGTGATGTTGATCTGGCCACCCATGAAGGCGGCGTGGACCTGCTCGAGGTCGAAGCTGATGGGCGTCTGCAGCAGGTCGAGGGCACCATCGCGGCCGACCTCGCGGCGCACGGCGGCGTTGACGAAGGCCAGCACGCTGTCGCTGACCGTGGCCTCGCCCAGTACCTGTTGCCAGGTCTGCTCCTGCGCAACTTGCGGCTGCGCCGGGTCGAACTGCTCATAGGCCTTGAGCAGGGCCAGGCCCAGTGGCACGAACACTTGCAGGTTCAGTTGCTGGCGCAGCAGGCGCTCCTGGGCGGTGGCGTCGCCATTGCCACACAGGCGCGACATCAGTGCATCGGGGGCCGGTACGCCGGCCGTGCGCAGGGCAGCGGCGAAGGACGGCAGGATGAACTCCTGGATCATGTCCAGCAGGATGTCATCGCCGGCAATCTTGAAGCCATCGCGGAAGCGCTGGGTCGGCACGATGTGCACGTTGGCCCCGGCACCGCCACCTGCGCCCCGGTCCAGCCGGTAATCGGTGATTACCAGGTCGGTGGTACCGCCGCCGATATCGATGGTGGCCAGGGTGATCTGTTCGTGTTCCTGTTTGTCGGGGCGCGCCAGGGCGACGAAGAATTCTTCCGGGTGGCCGGCAAAGTTCTCGTTGACCTCGTTGTACAGGTAGACCAGCTGGCCGCAGCTGGCTTCGTCCCACTCCACGCGCACGCTGGGGAACGGTGTGCGGGTGTTGACGTCCTTGCCCTTGAACGGGTTGCTCTCGTCCTGATGCCAGCCCAGGCTCTTCCAGACCAGGCCGATGGCTTCGTACAGGCGGTTGCTGAGCAGGCTGCGTTCGGCCTGGGGCATGCCCGGTGGCACGGTCAGGGTGATGCTGTTGAGCTGGCGCGGTACCCGCGCATGGCCCTGGCGCGAGCGCTGGGCCGGGCTGTTGATCTGGCTCAGCGCCTGGGTTACCACCTCGGCCAGCATGAAGGTCATCAGGCTGCTGCGCGAATAACGCGGGCTGAATACCGGCATGTCGAAGGGCTTGAGGTACAGCGGCTGGCCACGGTCGTTGATCAGGTTGGCGAATGGCGCGGCAACCGCCATCGGCTCCTTGTCGGTCTTCACGTAGGCGGTGTTGAAGCGCCAGCCGTGGCCGTAGGCCTTCTCATCCCACAGGTAGCGTTTCGGGCTGGAAAGGCCGGTCGAGCCCTCGGTGCCGCGGTTGCGGCTGGCCAGGCGGCCGGCTTCGCCGCCAACCCGGGCGATGGTCGGCCACTGGAAGGCGTTGTGCCGGCCGCTCTTGATCGACAGGTGGTCCTTGCCGAAGGCGGCGTGGGTGAACTCGACGCGGCTCTCGAAGGCCTGGTTGTAGACCTTTTCCGGCTCGCTGAGGTCGCGCAGGGCCAGCACGTAGTTGTGACGCATGCCCGAACCCGCCTGGCCATGGTCCTCGATAAGGATGCCGCAGGTGCGCGAGTTGCCCACGTCCAGCACCAGGTCCACCGGGATCGGCTTGACGATGCCATTGGCCGCGTTGGCAATCACCTTGAGTTCCGGGATCTCGACCTTTGGTTTTTCGCTGCTCTGCTCGGCCGGCACCGGGCGGCGCAACAGGCTTAGCAGGTTCAGGTAGTGGCCCAGGTGGCGGTTACCCTGCAGGTCACGGTCCAGGCGCTCGCGCGTCCATTCCGAACGGGCCTCGGTGTACACCTCGGTGAGCCAGTCGCGGATCCAGGTGTGGGTCAGGAACCAGCCATATTCACGGGCACTGCACGCCAGCTTGAAGGCCACGCCGGAGCGCACGTCGTCTTCGTTGGGGGCCAGGTACGGTGCACCGGCAACCTGCGCCATGGTGCGGCTGTCGAAGCCCAGGGTAAGGCGGTGGGTATTGCCGTCCACATCGGGCTCGGCGAGCTTGACCAGGCGCATGCGCGCCCAGTTGTTCGGGCCCTCGTCAAAGCGATAGGGCGGCGTGAAACGCAGGAACGGGATGGGCAACCACACCCCGTTCAGCAATTTGAGGCTGTCCTCCATCGGCAGGCGGAAGTGGCTCTCTTCGCTGGTGTCGAACTCGACCTGCACCACTTTGTCCGGCTCGGGCTCGTAGAAGTCTTTGTATTCCTTGGACCACAGCAGGCGCGTCGGCACCATGCCGTTGTTGAGCTGGACGAATTTGCCGGT
>Ga0302347_1000785_pt1 | contig 44645 bp, 41 predicted proteins | sample PhyWR1_FD_202178 | JGI IMG/M metagenome (GOLD analysis project Ga0302347, IMG submission 202178) | Leaf surface microbial communities from wheat plants in UC Gill Tract Community Farm, Albany, California, United States - DLSL W.R1 (v2)... | ecosystem: Host-associated > Plants > Phyllosphere >... | reverse complement strand
GACCGTGCCATTGAGCCTGGGCACGGCCATGTGGTGGTAGCGCTGCTCAATAACGACCCGATCTGCAAACGCCTGTGTTTGCGTGGCAAAAGCGTTGTCCTGCAATCAGAAAACCCCAAGTACCCGGATCGTTATGTACTGGAAGGCGATGAGCTTTCAGTCTGGGGCGTAATCACCTACACAGTTCGCAGCCATGGCCACTAAGCCTGACCCGGTTTTCGCCCTGATTGATTGCAACAGCTTTTACGCCAGCTGCGAGCGTGTGTTCAGGCCCGACTTGGCCAAGGTGCCCATTGTGGTGCTGAGCAACAATGACGGCTGCGTGATTGCCCGCAGTTATGACGCCAAACCCCATGTAAAAATGGGCGAGCCGTATTTTCAGATCAAGCAGCGGCTGGAACAGTTGGGGATTGTCGCGTTCTCGTCCAACTATGCGTTGTATGGCGATATGAGCGAGCGGGTGATGAGCCTGATCGAGTCGATGGTGCCTGCGGTGGAGGTGTACAGCATCGACGAGTCATTTGCCGACCTGAGCGGTATCGCCGATGTCACCGCCATGGGTCGACAGTTGCGCACCCGCATCCTGCAATGCACGGGGATTCCGGTGGGAGTCGGTATCGCGCATACCAAGACCCTGGCCAAGCTGGCCAATCACACCGCCAAACGCTTGCAGACCCATACCGGCGGAGTGGTGAACCTGTGTGGCGACCATGAGCGCGACTGGGTGTTGCGCAATACCGCAGTGTCGGAAGTATGGGGGGTAGGGCGGCGCATGACGGCACACCTTGAAGGCATGGGTATCCGCAGCGCGATGGACCTGGCCAAAGCCGACCCGTGGTCGCTGCGCAAAAAATTCAGTGTGGTGATCGAAAAGACCGCCCGTGAGCTGTCCGGCACCTCATGCCTGGCCCTGGACGAGCCCGACCCGCCCAGGCAGGAGATCTGCTGCAGCCGCATGTTTGGCAAGCGCCTGACCGAACTGGCGCCGATCAAGGAGGCCGTGGCCACCTATATGATGCGCGCCTCGGAAAAACTGCGGGCGCAAAAATCGTACTGCCAGAAGGTCCGGGTCAGTATTCGCACGGGCATGTTCAACCCGGACGAAGCGAAATATGCCAAGGGCGTGGTGGTGACCTTGCCATACCCGACCGATGATGTACGGCTGCTGACCAGGGCGGCGGTGGATGCGCTGGAGCATGTGTTCCAGCCCGGTTTCAGATACAGCAAGGCCGAGGTCATGCTGCTGGACCTGCGCCAGCCGGGCGAGTTTTCCGATGACCTGTTTGCCGTGAACCAACCGGCAGAGGCTTCGAGGGTGATGGCAGTACTGGATGCCATCAATGGCCGCTGGGGCAGGGGCACGCTGCGGGCGGCCAGCGTACCGGGCAACCCGGACTGGGGAATGAAAAGGGAATTGATGAGCCGCAGCTATACCACCCGGGTGGATCAGCTTTGGCAGGTTTCGTGTCATTAAAGGTGTGGCGCACAAGGTTATCGCCCCGGTATGACTGGCAGACCGCAGCGCCTGAATCGCGAGCAAGCCCGCTCCCACATGGCCCCTGCAAGCTTCAAGTTTTGTGTACGCCGCAAAACCTGTGGGAGCTGGCTTGCCTGCGATAGCAGCCCCGCGATCAGCCAGATACACCGCGTTGTTTGCATCGCGAGCAGGCTATGAGTCAACGCAAGGAATGACAGAACTGTCCGATCGCTTCGCAAGCCTTGCGCAAAGAGGCATCATCCAGCGCATAGGCAATACGGATATACGGCCCCAGCCCAAAGGCGCTGCCATGCACCACGGCCACATCCGCTTCGTCGAGCAGGGCGTGGGCGACGTCTTCATCGGTGTGCAGTACCCGACCTGCCGCAGTGGTACGACCGATCAAACCGGCACAACAGGCGAACGCGTAAAAGGCGCCTGCGGGACTTGCGCACTCCAGCCCCGGGATATCGTTGAGCAGCTTGACCATCAGGTCGCGACGGCTCTGGAATGCAGCGCGGCTGGTATGAATAAAGTCTTTTGGCCCCTCCAGTGCCGCGAGTGCAGCCTGTTGCGAGATCGAGCAGGCTCCCGAGGTCTGCTGGCCTTGCAGGTTTTCCATGGCCTGCAGCAGCCAGCGCGGGCCGGTGGCAAAGCCGATACGCCAACCGGTCATGGCATAGGCCTTGGACACGCCGTTCATGGTCAGGGTGCGTGCCGCCAGCCGTGGCTCTACCTGGGCCAGGGTGTGGAACGGCTGGTCGTCGAAGATCAGGTGTTCATAGATATCATCAGCCAGAATCAGCACATTGGGATGGGCCAGCAATACCTCGGCCAGGGCCTGCAGCTCTTCGTGGCTGTATACGGCTCCGGTGGGGTTGGACGGCGAGTTGAGGATCAGCCAGCGGGTTTGTGCCGTGATAGCCGCAGCCAGCGCCGCAGGTGTCAGCTTGAAGCCGGTCGTGGCATCACAGCTCACAATGCGGGTTTCACCACCGCACAACTGCACCATCTCGGGGTAACTGACCCAGTACGGCGCCGGAACTATGACCTGATCACCTTCGTTGAGGGTCGCCGCCAGGGCGTTGTAGATCACCTGCTTGCCGCCGTTGCAGACCAGGGTGTCTTGCCAGCTGATATCCAGGCCGTTTTCGCGGCGGAACTTGGCCGCCACCGCTTCTCGCAGTGAGCGCACACCGGCAACCTGGGTGTAGCGGGTATGGCCGTACTCAATCGCCTGGATAGCAGCGCCCCGCACATGCTCGGGGGTGTCAAAGTCCGGCTCGCCAGCGCACAGGGATATGATCTGCGCGCCTTGTGCCCGGCGTTCTGCCACCCGGTCCATGATCCGGTAGGTCGCCGAAGGATGTGCGCTGGCCAGGCGCCGGTTGAGCCGTTGAATATCGGCACTCATGCCCGGGTTCTCCATTCGCTGAGGTTCATCAGTTCCACCGTCGTGCGGCCTTCAGCCAGTGCTTGCATCATCTGGGCCTCCTTGTCGGCACGGACTTCGCCTTCGGCCAGGGTGCGCGCCGCATCTGCCTGGGGAATGATGATCACACCATCGTCGTCAGCCACTACCCAGTCGCCCGGCGCCACAGGGGCACCGGCGAAATTGAAGGCTTGCCCCACTGAGGGTGCGCAGGTCTTGAGGGTGCCCTTGACCGAAATGCCACGGGAAAATACCGGAAACTGATGTTTTTTCAGCGCTGCGATATCGCGAACGCCGCCATCGATAACCAGGCCGACCACCCCGGCCGCTTGCGCCGCAACGGTGAGTACCTCACCCCAGTAGCCGGCAATAAAGTTGCTGGTGCCTACCACCAGCACGCTGCCACGGGGTACGCGCTCCAGGGCCAGATGCAGGGCCAGGTTGTCACCCGGCGCACACTGCAACGGGTAAGCCGGGGCGGCGATAAAGGCACCCTCCCAGATTGGGCGGATTTCACTGTCTACGGCGCAAGGCAGATGAGAAGTCTCATACAGTGTCGAGCTGCCCAGGGCTTTGGCCCGTTGGTAAAAGTGGTTCATCAGGCTTTCCTCTGCAGGTTGTGATAGCCCAGGGCGGCGCGGGCACTTTCAAGGGTTTTACCTTGGGCGATCAGGGCGCGGATATCGGCTTCGACCAACTCGATCTGACGCGCATAGGCGGCCACTTCAGCTGCCCGGGCACGGGGCACGATAACCACGCCATTGGCATCGGCAACCACGATATCGCGGGCGCAGACCCGGGCCGTGCCTATGGAAACAGGCTGGTTGAGCGACTGCACTTGCACACGGTCCTTGCCGGTGCGCATAAAACGTCCCTTGCTGAAGACCGGATAACCGTCGCCCAGCGCCTTGTTGACGTCACGGCACACACCGTCGATCACCGTGGCGGCGATTTTCCGGCTGCCGGCGTATTGGGTCATGATGTCGCCCCACACGGTGCAGTCGGTACGTCCGGCATTGTCGATCACCACCACATCACCGGGCAGCACCGCGTCGATAAAGTCGCCTACGGTGCCGGCAGGTACGCTGGCCGCGACGTACTGCACGGTAAACGCCGGGCCGACAACAACCTGGCTGTAGTTGCCCAGCGGTGCGATGCCCAGGCACTGGCCGGGCAGGCCGAGTTTGTCCAGGGCATCGGAGACGCCGGGAGTGTCCAGGCCGTCAAACAGGGCGACCAGCGCTTTGTCTTCAAGATTCATCAGGCGTGCTCCGGGGCAATGGCGTCGAAATGGTTGTCATGCATGACTTCGGTCACCGAGCTGCCATTGCGTACGGCCTGCAGCATGAGGGCCTGGCGGCGGGTGATCCGCTCGCCAAGCTCGATAACCTGCTCGATATGGCCCAGGGGCACAAACACCGTGCCGCAGTTGTCGGCGATCACATAGTCATCTTCGCTGACGTCCACGCCCGCCACCTTGATCGTGCATCCTGCACCGATCTGCGCGGCTCGGTTGCGTGCGCTGATCATGGTTACGCCACGACCATAAACCGGGTAGCCAATCGATGCGCTGCCGTCGATATCACGGCTATAACCGTCGATAACGGTGCCTCGCAGCTGTTTTGCGGTTGCCGCATTGGCGAGAATATCGCCCCAGCAGGAAATGCCCTCGATACCGCCAGCGATCACCAGTACCCGGTCATCGCTGTTGATCTGTTCGACCACGGGAGAGATAAGGTGAACGCCGGGGGTCTTGTCGGACTTGGGAGCCAGCAGCACGGTGCTGGCGCGGCCGACAATTTTCGGGCAGTTCCACAGGGGCCGCAGCCCCACAGTGGCACCTGCCAGGCCGAGGAAATCCAGGGCATCGGACACCGTATTGGTATCCAGTGCCGCCAGGCGTTCGAGCAAGGTGTTGCTTGGGTGAGTCATCGCACAGCCCCTCAGGTAGTGAAGATGCCCAGTGTCAGCGAGACCGATTGATAGGTATATTCCTGTTAACGTAAGCTTTAGATACGTTGAACCTATGGATTAAACATGATCAATTTCCGCCTGATCCGTCATTTGTGGCTGTTTCTGGCCGTTGCCGAAGAGCAGAATTTCGGCCGTGCCGCCAAGCGCCTTGGCATGTCCCAGCCGCCATTGAGTGAGCAGATCCAGGTGCTGGAACAGGCGCTCAAGGTCAAGTTGTTCGAGCGTTCGCGCCGGGGGGCCAAGCTGACCCCGGTGGGCGCTGCGATCCTCCCCGCAGTGCGCAAGTTTGCCGAGCAGTTGGAGCGCCTGGAGCTGGCCGTGGAAGAAGCACTGACGGGGCAGTCGGGGATGCTGACCATCGGTGCGATCTCGACCGCCATGTTCGATGTGCTGCCGGGGCTGATCGAGCAATTGAAAGTGGCTTACCCGCACCTGACCGTCTCCGTGCGGGAAATCGACAGCGTCGAGGCGGTTCCGGCGCTGGAGGCTGGAGATATCGATCTGGCTTTTGCCCGCCTGGACGGTAATCTGGGCGCGTCGATCAAATCATTGCCGCTGCTGGAGGACCGCCTGGTGGTGGCCCTGCCTAGCGATCACCCACTGGCGGCGCGCACGCGGATCAGCCTGTCGAGTTTGTCCAATGAGGCGCTGGTGATGTTTTCGCGCAAGGTCAGCCCGGTGTACTTCGACAATCTGATCGCCACCTGCCGGGCCAGCGGTTTTTCCCCGCGAGTGCTGCATGAAGTACGTTCGGTAGCGTCGCAAATCGCTTTTGTCAGCTATGGCCAGGGCATTGCACTGGTGCCCGCGTCCCTGAAAAAGCTGGCCCCGGCCAATGTGGTGTTTCGCGCGCTGAGCCAGAAGCTCAATGTGGTCACCACCGCCGTGGCCTGGAATGCCGAACGGCCCAACCCGCTGATAGACGAGGTGCTTGCTCGGTTGGGCGCGAAGGCAACCTAGGGCAACGCTTCCTCAATCAGCTCGATCCAGTGCCGCACCGGGGTTCTGCCTGCGCTGTCGAGGTGGGCCTGGCAACCGATATTGGCCGTGACAATCACCTCGGGCTGGCCGCTCTCCAGGGCATTGAGTTTGTTGTCGCGCAGTTGCCGCGACAGTTCGGGCTGGGTCAGCGAATAAGTGCCCGCCGAGCCGCAGCACAGGTGGCTGTCGGGCACGGCGGTCAGGTTGAAGCCCAGTCGGGTGAGAATGCCCTCAACCGCGCCGCCGAGTTTTTGCCCATGCTGCAAGGTGCAGGGGCAGTGGAATGCCAGTCGTTGATCGCTGCGCACACCGAGCTTTTCCAGCGGCTCGTCGCACAGCACTTGCACCAGGTCCCTGGCCAGTGCACTGACCCGGGCCGCTTTTACGGCATAGGCCGGGTCGCTGCGCAGCAGATGGCCATAGTCCTTGATAAAAGCGCCGCAACCGCTGGCGGTTTGTACGATGGCTTCGGCCCCGCTTTCAATCCCCGGCCACCAGGCATCGATATTGCGTCGGGCGCGATCAAGGCCCGCTGTCTGAGCATCGAGATGATAATCCACGGCACCGCAGCAGCCGGCTTCACGGGCAGGGGTCACGCTGATGCCCAATCGATCCAGGACCCTGGCCGCCGCTGCATTGGTATTGGGTGACAGAGTCGGTTGCACGCAGCCTTCGAGCAGCAGCACCTGGCGGGCATGGCGGCGGCTCGGGCGTGGTTTTGCCGCGGGCTGGTTGCGCGGCAACTTACCCTGGAAGGGCGCGGGTAGCCATGGGCGCAATACCTGACCGCTGCTGACAAGGCCCCTGAACAGCGCCGCATTGGGCACCACACTGCGTAAGCCCTGGCGCAACAAGCGCTGCACGAGCGGCCTGGGTACCTGTGCATCGACCACTGCCCGGCCGATATCCAGCAGGTTGTGGTAGTCGACGCCGGAGGGGCAGGTGGTTTCGCAGTTGCGGCACGACAGGCAGCGGTCCAGATGCTGCTGGGTCTTGTGGGTGGCCGGGTTGCCTTCGAGCACCTGCTTGATCAGGTAAATCCGCCCTCTGGGGCCATCCAGTTCATCGCCGAGCAACTGATAGGTCGGGCAGGTGGCGTTGCAGAATCCGCAGTGCACACAGGTGCGCAGGATCCTTTCGGCCTCTTCGGCGCGGGGCAGTTGGCGGGCTTGTTCGCTCAGGGTGGTCTGCATGGCTCAAAGCTCCGCGTACAGTCGACCGGGGTTGAAGATGCCCTGCGGGTCGAGTTGTTGTTTGAGGTTGCGCTGGTAGCGCAGCAGGGCGGCGGGCAGCGGCTGGAACGGGCTGTCGACCAGACCGTGGCTGTAGCAAGTGGCATGGCCGCCGACTTCGGCGACGACAGCGCGAATCAGGCTCACCTCGGCATCCGATTTGAGCCAGCGCTGGGCACCGCCCCAATCGATCAATTGGCGACCGGGCAGGACGAGGGCGGGAGTGTTGTTGGGCAGGGACAGGCGCCAAAGAGGCTGGCCTTCGTCGAAAAAATCAACACGCTGTTCGTTGAGGTCGGCCCAGAATGAAGCGTTAAGCAGCTCGCCGCCCAGGCGCTCATGGGCCGCCGCCACCGAGCCTTCGCCGCCTTCAAGACGCAGATGCAGGCGCTCACCGTCGTGGCAAGCGGCGCTGATCGGCAACGGTTGCTGGCCCCACTCGGCCAGGCGCAACAGGGCACGATCGATGTCCATCGCCAGGCTGATGCTCAGGCATTGCCGAGGTTTGGGCAGCACCTTCAGCGAGACTTCGGTGATAACCCCAAGCGAGCCGTAACTGCCCGCCATTAGCCGTGACAGATCGTAGCCGGCAACGTTTTTCATCACCTCGGCGCCAAAGCGCAAATGCTTGCCGTACCCGGTGATGACGCGGGTGCCGAGCACATAGTCCCTGACCGAACCCGACCAGGGACGGCGCGGCCCCGACAGCCCGCTGGCAATCATGCCGCCTACCGTGGCATCACCGAAGGAGGGTGGCTCGCAGGGCAGCATTTGTTGTGCCTGCTCCAGCGCATGGGCCAACTCTGACAGCGGCGTGCCGCAACGCGCCGTGATCACCAACTCGGTCGGGTCATAGCTGACGATGCCGCGATGGCCGCGCGTGTCGAGCACTTCACCGGCCACGTCGCGCCCCAGGAACAGCTTGCTGTTGGCACCCTGAATGCGCAATGGGGTGGCGTATTGCAGGGCCTGATTGACCTGCTCCAGCAGCCCGCTGCTGTTATCGAAATCCTCGGGCATCAGAAACGCTCCAGCTCGGGAAATGGCAACTGGCCCATGTGCACATGCATGGCACCAAATTCGGCGCAGCGATGCAGGGTCGGGATATTCTTGCCAGGGTTGAGCAGTCCGCCCGGGTCGAAAGCGGCCTTGACGGCATGGAACAAGGTCAGTTCATCGCTGTTGAACTGCGCGCACATCTGGTTGATCTTTTCCCGGCCCACCCCGTGCTCGCCGGTGATGCTGCCGCCGACTTTCACGCACAGTTCAAGGATCTTGCCGCCCAAGGCTTCGGCGCGGTCCAGTTCGCCGGGCTGGTTGGCATCGAACAGAATCAGCGGGTGCATATTGCCGTCTCCGGCGTGGAACACATTGGCCACTCGCAGGTTGTACTCGGCCGACAAGGCGGCAATGGCCTGCAGTACGCCCGGCAGTTCGCGGCGCGGGATGGTGCCGTCCATGCAGTAGTAATCCGGCGAAAGGCGGCCCACAGCAGGGAAGGCGTTTTTGCGTCCGGCCCAGAAACGCACCCGTTCAGCCTCATCTCTGGCTTGACGCACTTCTGTGGCTCCGGCCTGCTCCAGTACCTGACGCACACGGTTGCAGTCATCGTGGACATCGGCCTCAACACCATCGAGTTCGCACAGCAAGATGGCTTCAGCATCGACAGGGTAGCCTGCGTGGATAAAGTCTTCGGCGGCGCGGATGGCCAGGTTGTCCATCATCTCCAGCCCGCCGGGGATGATGCCGGCGGCGATGATCTCGGCCACGGCCCGACCTGCTTTCTCGACACTGTCGAATGCGGCCAGCAGCACTTTGGCAGTCTGCGGTTTGGGCAGCAGCTTGACCGTGACCTCGGTGATCACCCCGAGCATGCCTTCGGAGCCGGTAAACAGCGCCAGCAGATCAAAACCGGGGGAGTCGAGGGCGTCGCTGCCCAGGGTCAGCTGTTCGCCGTCGACGGTCAGGACCTCGATCTTGAGCAGGTTGTGCACAGTCAGGCCGTATTTAAGGCAATGCACACCCCCGGCGTTTTCTGCAACATTGCCGCCGATTGAACAGGCGATTTGCGAGGAAGGGTCCGGCGCGTAGTACAGGTCAAAGGGCGCTGCTGCCTGGGAGATCGCTAGATTGCGCACCCCCGGCTGCACCCGTGCAGTACGGGCGGCAGGGTCGATATGGAGGATTTTGTTGAAGCGCGCCATCACCAGCAGCACGCCCTTTTCCAGCGGCAATGCACCACCGGACAACCCCGTACCGGCCCCGCGTGCGACCACCGGCACGCGCAGCTCATGACAGATACGCAGCACGCCTTGCACCTCGTCTAAGTGGCGGGGCAATACCACCAGCAGCGGTGTGGTGCGATAGGCCGAAAGCCCGTCGCACTCGTAGGGCTTGAGTTCTTCGCGTTCATGCAGGACTTCGAGATCCGGCAGGCGTGTGTGCAAGGCATGCACTAGCGCGGCTTTATCGACGTCAGGCAGCACACCGTCGACGCGCTCATCGTAGAGAATATTCATGGCGGCTTACGACCCTCGATTATTTTTATTTGAGGTGTGTATCCGGGTGCAGCTACCTGGCCCCGGTAAGGGGCCAGCAGATCAATTGACCTTGGCGTTTTTGATATCACTGATGATTTGTTTGGCTATCGCCTGGACCTGTTCCTCGGTCATGGCCGACATGACGCCTTCCCAGGCCGATGATGAGGTGTCGTAAGTGCGAGTACCGATCAACTGGCCTGTCTTCAGGTCCGTGAAGTCGGCACTGGAGTTGATCCAGGCGTTACCGACCATGACTCCGGCGCCGTAACGGGCGCCCGGGGTGAGGTAGCGGAAGTTGGTCACATTGACCTGGATGCCCACACCGTCTTTGCCAACCGGGCCAATTGTCCGGGTTTCTGCAAGGCTGTAGCCTGCGCTGGAAGCTTCGGCGCGCAAGGCTTCATGCCAGTCCTGCTTGAGCAGGGGCCAGTCTTCGTTCTGCAAAACTTTGCTGTTGCCCTGATAGCTGACCTGCAGATTGCGTTTGGCCGCCTCCTGAATGGGCAGGGTAGGGGTGCCGCCGCTTTTGACTGAGGCAGCACAGCCGCTTAGCAGTGAAATGGCAACGGCACAGGTCAAGGCAAACGAGAGTTTGGAAGGGGTCATTGAATTTCCATATTCGTAAGAGCAGGTTGAGGTAAGCACTCAATATCTATACCTCAATGCTGCACAACTTTCACGGTCTGGATTTTCAAAAAAAATACGCAGGGTGATCAGTGCAGCGTGGCCGCGCGGCCAATTTCGCCAATGCGGATACGGTCCAGCGCCCGGTTCAGAGCGTCCAGGGCATCGAGCAGGGCTTTGGCTTCGGCTTCGCGGCCATCGCCCCAGAGGCGTTCGGCCATTCTGTTCAGGGCCTGGATGGATTTTTCTATCTCTGCTGCAGTGACTGGCGGGGTGCCTGCGGCTTGTTTGCTGGACATGGTCAAAACTTCTGCGATGCCAGATAGCCTGGCTTGAGAGACGGTACTTGCGGGTTTGTTCAGCAGACAGGGTACGGCGAATCGGGTCTGTGCTCCAAACTTTGTTTGAAGGCAGGAACCTTAACCTTCGAGGCTCGCTCAGGGCGCGCCCCGAAGGCTTTATACGCGCTTAGACCCGATGGATCTGGGTGATATGCGGTTTGCCGTTAATCGGCGCGTAGATTTCCACTATCGCTTGCCAGGATGTGCCTGGCGAGCCAGGCAGCGTTGCTGTGGACTTATAGCGATAGTTGGTGCCATTGACGACCTGGGTCGAAACCACTTCAGGTGAGTAAGTCACACCCACGAACCCGGCAAGGGCTTCTTTGAAAACTTCCTGATCCTTTGGCGTCAGCTTGTGATAGATCGTCCATCCGCCAACGAGGTGCTCTTGAGCAGTCATACGTTAAATCTCCATATTTAAGTTCCTACTCGTCTGGCTTTTCGGAATTCGCCCCGTATATTTAATGGTTTCCGGAATCCATTTCCTGAAGGTTTTTCCGCACATTCATTTGTTGTCCCGAGCATGAGCGTTTGGAAAAAACTGCCATTAGGTACTGCGTCTATCGAGCGTAGCAGCTGACTCTATGGCTTGTATGGCCAATCGCCAGACGGTAGCAGGCCGCTCATAAGCTCGGTTTAGTGGCGTCAGGGCACAAAAAAGCCCGACATCGGGCCGGGCTCTTGAGCCTTGAACTATCCGGCTCCTCAGTGGTGCTTGTTTTTATGCTTGTGTTTGCCTTTGCCATTAGAGTGATGACGGTCGCCGTCGTCGCCCAGGTTGTTGCCTATCGCGCCTCCTGCGGCGCCACCAAGGCCAGCGCCGATGGTTGAGCCGGTAGAGCCGCCCAGCTGACGGCCTATGACCGAGCCACCCGCTGAACCAAGCCCGCCACCAATGGCAGCCTCGGTTTTACTGCCTTTTTGCGCACCCACGGCACTACCGGCAGCTCCGCCGATCCCGGCACCCACGGCAGCCCCGGTGGAACCGCCCAGCTGTTGACCGACAATATTGCCCAGCGCACCGCCAACACCGCCGCCGACAGCGGCAGATCCATCCCCAGCGGCCATTGCTCCCTGCGATATCACGATGCCCAGTACTAGAACGGGTAATGTAATTCGCATGTCATTAACCTCAGTCGATAGTTTGCAATACATTGATGAAGAAGCCTGATGCTCCTAAACATTTAGATAGGGCATCAGGTTTAAAGTTCGATTGCGCGATTACCGCCGGATACGGTTTTTTTGCCAGCTCAAATCGCTGTGAAAGGTGCCCGTATCCCCTCGCAGTACGTACAGGGTCGCCCTGTAGGCCGAGGTCAGTCGTGTGCATTGCAGGCCGCGAATCTTGCTATAGGCCCATGCCCAGCCGTGGGTCGTTTTGCTATTCATCATCCAACTCCTGCGTTCAACCACATGAACGATATGAATTGGTTTGACCCCCTCTGGCTCAGTAGTTCCATGGCAGTTCAAGGTTGTATTGATCGGGGGCTATACAGGTTTCTTAATGGCCGGGGCAACGCTGAAATCGTCTTCTTCGAGCAGCGCCAGGGCACCGACGATAAGGGCGCGCATCCCCTGGGCCAGTTCGGCCTCCATTTCCGCTTCTTCACCCGCACGGTCCGCTTCCAGCAGGGGTTCGCGAGCGGTGACCGAATACACGGTGTCGGCTACGGCAATGCCGTGGAAGGCAATGGTCGCCAGTAACCAGCGGGATTGTTCCCTGGGTATGGCATAGACCTGCGCGATATGGCGCTGATGTTCTTCGATCTTGGCCAGCATCGGTTGCGTCGCGGCGAGCCTGCGAATCACGTAAGGCGTCAGCCCGGGGTGGGCCTTTACGAACACCCGTACCGAGGTGGCAAATTCGAGCAAGTACGCTTTCAGGCTCCCTGGTTGGTCAGCGTTTGCCCGCGGTATCTGCCAGCGGCTGAAGATCTCCTCGGCAACCATGCTTTTGAGCGCCTCCAGATTGGCCACGTGCTTGTACAGCGCCATATGGCTGACCCCCAGTGCGGCGGCAACACCGACAAAGGTGATGGCCGGCAAGCCGATTTCGATGCCTGCGTCGACGATGCGTTCCCGAGTGATGGTGCGGGGGCGTCCTCGGGTGGCAGGTGCTTGTGGCGCTTTCATGGCAATTCCTTGAACGGTGAGGGCTGTCTTGTAGCTGGCTTGTCAGCATTTCGCAAATTAGTTTATAGTCATGCAACTAATTAAGATTCAGATTCACGGGGCAGTGCCATGTGATCCCACACCGCTTGAAACCCCAGCAGCCTTTCCTTCTTTGTGTATTTGCGGACGCTTGATTTCCATGGACTCTTCTCACACGGCCTCGGCCAACCCCAAGGTGCGTGGCCCGATCAGCCAGCTACTGGCCCCTATCCGTGGGCGCCTGATCGCCGCCGCCATGCTCGCCGCAGTTGGGGCGATGCTGGTCCTGGTGCCGCTGGCTGCAATTGCCCATATCGCCAATATCGCGCTGGGTAACGTCGAGGTTGCCTCGGGCGAGTTGTGGTGGGCGGTGCTGGTCGCTGTAGCAAGCCTGTGCCTGGGCATGCTGCTGATCACGGCCGGTGAATTGCTTGCGCACCTGGCCGACAACCGCATCACCCATCACTTGCGCCTGGCGATTGTCCAGCGCCTGAGCCGTGTGCCGCTGGGCTGGTTCACCGGCCGGGCATCGGGGGAGGTCAAGCAGGCAATACAGGACGATATCAACACGTTGCACAGCCTGACCGCGCATTTCTACACGACGGTCGGGCGTGCTGGTGGTGCCATTGTGATCTCGCTGGTTTATCTGTTTGCGCTGGACTGGCGCCTGGCAATCATCTCGATCCTGCCGTTCCCCGGTTTCTTTCTGTTCTTCACCCGGGCGGTCAAGGCCAGCGAAAGCAATATGCAGGCGTTTGTCGCAGGCATGGGCCGTATTGACAACGCAGTGGTCGAATTCGTCAATGGCATGCCGGTGCTCAAGGCATTTGCTGCCGGTGACAAGGCGCACGGCAGCTACCGCGAGGCTGTCGATGGCTTTGCCCGGGCCTTTATCGGTTTCACGCGCCCGCTGGTGGGGTCGATGGCCAATGCCAATGCCATGATCGCGCCGGTGTCCGTGCTGGGCATGGTGCTGGTTTGCGGCAGCCTGTTTGTGGGGCTGGGCTGGATGACAGCGCTGGATGTGCTGCCATTTGCCCTGGTGACTCCGGGGCTGTGTGGCCCCTTGCTGCTACTGCATTACATCACCCATGACCTGAACCACGCCGTCGGTGCTGCCAGCCGCGTGCAGGCCTTGCTGCAAACCCCTGTGCTGGAGCAGCCGGCACCGGGTATGCAGCAGACGCCCAAGGGCAGCGAGATATGCCTGGAGCATGTTGGCTACGCCTATGACGGCGGGCACCGGGTGCTCGCGGATATCAACCTGACGCTCAAGCCCGGTACTACCACCGCGATTGTCGGCCGCTCCGGTGCCGGCAAGTCGACCCTGGCGCGCCTGCTGCTGCGCTTCTTTGACCCCAGCGAAGGGCGTATCACCCTGGGCGGCGCGGACTTGCGCCATATCGACACAGCAACCCTGTACCGGCATATCGGTTTTGTCTTGCAGGAGGTACGCCTGATCCACGCCAGCGTGCGCGACAACATTGCCCTGGGCAGGCCCTCGGCCAGCCAGCAGCAGATCGAGGCCGCTGCACGCATGGCGAATATCCACGAGCGCATCCTGAACCTGCCCCGTGGCTATGACTCGGTGGTGGGTGAGGACGCGCAGTTGTCCGGCGGCGAGCAACAGCGGGTGAGCATTGCCCGCGCCGTATTGCTCGATCCGCCCGTGCTGGTGCTGGACGAAGCCACGGCTGCGGCGGATGCCGAAAGCGAAGTGGCGATCCAGGATGCGCTGTCGCGTTTTGCCCAGGGCCGTACGCTGCTGGTTATCGCGCACCGGCTCGACACCGTGATGCATGCCGACCAAATCATCGTGCTCGACAACGGCACGGTGCATGAGCAGGGCCAACACACAGAGTTGCTTGCACGCGGCGGGCTCTATGCGCGTTTGTGGGCGCAGGGCGACTACCACGACCTCGAAGAACTGGCGGTGCCGTCATGCTGAAAGCCTTTGTACACCTGCTGGGCGACGACGCACCGGTGTTCCACCGTTATCTGCGCATGGCCGTGTCCTATGGCCTGCTCAGCGGCTTGACCCTGACCACACTGGTGCCGGTACTGGGATGCCTGCTGACGGGCGAGGTGAGCGGCGCGGCACTATGGTTGCTGCTGACGCTGGCCGGCATGCTGGCCAGCTGGGCCGGGCGGCGCCGGGTGGAAAGGGCTGGTGTGGCGGTGGGCGTAGTCATTTTGCAGGGCGCGCGCCAGCGTATGGGTGACCATGTTGCGGGCTTGCCCCTGGGCTGGTTTACGGCGCAGAACACCAGCCAGCTGGGGCATGTGATTACCCAGGGCATGATGGCCCTGGCCCAGTTGCCGGCGCATGTATTTACCCCGGTGATCACCGGTGCGGTGACGCCTTTGGTGATCGTTGTCGCGCTGTTTGCATTGCACTGGCCGATGGGCTTGATTGCCCTGCTGGGGCTGCCGCTCCTGGCCGCTGCCCTGTGGCTCACCGCCCGCATGGGACGGCGCACCGATCGGGCCTTCCAGCGTCAGTTTGCCGATGCCAGCCAGCGCATGCTCGAGTTTGCCCAGGCCCAGTCGGTGCTGCGTGCTTTTAACGGTGAAGGCGGCGGTACCCATCTGCTTGAACAGGCCATCGAACGGCAACGCCAGTCCGGTTTGCGCCTGATTTTCCAGTCGTCACTGTCGGTGGTGCTCAATGCCTGGGTGGTACAGGCCATCTTTGCCGCGTTGCTGGTTGCTGCAGTCCTGTGGCTCAACACCCGGCTGGGCATCGAACTGGAAACCCGTTCGGTGGTTGCAGTGGTTGTCGCGCTGATATTGACCAGCCGCTATATCGAACCGCTGCTGGACGTGGCCAGCTATGCCGAGATTCTGCGCAGCGCCTGCGACCAGCTTGAGGCCGTGCAGCGCCTTTTCGCTGCTCAGCCTCTGACGCAACCACAGCAGCCGCAGCAACCAGCTGATGCTTGCATCGAGTTGCGTCAATTGAGCATGCGCTATGCCCCCGACCAGCCCGAAGTGCTGCATGACATCAGCCTGCGTATCGTGCCGGGCAGCATGACCGCGTTGATCGGCGCCTCCGGTTCCGGCAAAACCACGCTGGTACGGATGATTGCGCGGTTTTTTGATGCAAGCCAGGGCTGCGTGCTTATCGGCGGGGTGGATGTGCGGCAGATGACCAGCAACCAACTGGCCGGTCAGATCAGTCAAATTTTCCAGGACAGTTATCTGTTCCAGGGCAGCATTGCCGACAATATTCGTCTCGGCAAGCCTGATGCCAGTGACGCCGAACTCCTCGACGCGGCGCAGCAGGCCGGGGTCAGCGAGCTGATCGAGCGCTTGCCACAGGGGCTCGACACCCAGGTCGGTGAGGGCGGTGCACGGTTGTCGGGGGGGGAGCGTCAGCGTATCGGCATTGCCCGTGCGCTGATCAAGGACGCGCCCATCCTGCTGGTGGACGAAGCCACGGCGGCACTGGATGCCGAAAACCAGCAGGTGATCGCCCAGACCCTGGCCAAACTGCGCGGACGCCGCACCCTGGTGGTGATTGCGCACCAACTGTCGACGATTGCGATGGCCGACCAGATCGTGGTGCTCGACCAGGGCCGTGTCGTTGAACAGGGTTCGCCAGCGGCATTGCTGGCCAGTGGCGGGCGCTATGCCCATTTCCTGGCGCAGCGCCGGGTGGCCAAGGGCTGGCGTATGGGTGCGCGGTCGCAGAGCGGGCAAGCCTGATGCGTGCAGGATGGTTGGCAGTGTTTGCCCTGCTCTGCGTTGCGTCGTTGCTGGTGGGGGCCCGGCAATTGCAGTGGTCGCAGCTGTTCTCGCTGTCGGGTGATGCCTGGCTGACTCTTACAGCCAGCCGTCTGCCGCGTCTGGCCGCACTGGTGCTGACAGGCGTTGGCCTGTCGGTGTGCGGGGTGATCCTGCAGCATATCGTGCGCAACAAGTTTGTCGAACCGGCCACCTCGGGCGGGCTGGATGCGGCCAAGCTCGGCATTCTGGTGTCGCTGGCAGTAACGCCTGCGGCCGGTACGCTGGGGCGCATGCTGTTCGCGCTGGTGTTCTGCTTCGCGGCGGGGCTGGTCTTTGTGCTGATCATCCGCCGCATCCAGTTCAAGAGCACGGTGCTGGTGCCGGTGATCGGCCTGATGTATGGCGGCGTATTGAGCGCCATCGCCGAGTTCTATGCCTATCGCAACAACATCATGCAAAGCATGCAGGGCTGGTTGCTGGGGGACTTTTCCCGGGTGGTGCAGGGCAGCTACGAAATCATCTATCTGATCCTGCCGATCGTTGCCCTGACTTATCTGTATGCGCACCGTTTTACCCTGGTGGGCATGGGCGAGGGCATGGCCACCAGTCTGGGCCTGAACTATGCAGCAACCGTGGCGCTGGGCCTGCTGCTGGTGGCCGTGACCGTCTCGGCCACGGTCATCACCGTAGGGGCGATTCCCTTTGTCGGCCTGGTGATCCCCAATCTGGTGGCGCTGCGTTACGGCGATAACCTGAGGCGCACATTGCCCATCGTGGCGCTGGGCGGTGCCTGCCTGCTGCTGGCCTGCGACATTCTCGGGCGCCTGCTGATCTACCCGTTCGAGGTGCCGATCGGCCTGACCGCAGGCAGCGTGGGTGGCGTGCTGTTTCTCGCGCTGATCATCTGGAGGCAGCGATGATGCGCCTGCAATCCCGGCACGCCGTGTGTGGCATCGTTATCGTGCTGGCTCTGGTGTTTGTGTTTCTGGGTGCGGGCATGGATTTCGGCTATGTGATCCCCAAACGGCTTGCCCGGCTGGCGGCCATGGCCATTGGCGGGGTGTGTATCGCCTGGTCGTCGATCACCTTCCAGACCCTGACCGGCAACCGGATCCTGACACCGGCGATCATGGGCTACGAGGCCGTATACCTGCTGTTGCAGGCCTTGCTGGTGCTGTTTTTGGGCACCTACAGCGTGGTGTTGCTGGGGATCAACGGCAACTTCCTGCTCTCCGTTTTACTGATGCTCGCCTATTCGTGGGTGATCCATCGCTGGCTGTTCCGGGACGGCAAGAGCAACGTGTATTTCCTGCTGCTGGTCGGGCTGGTGCTGACCATGGTGATCGGCACCTTTACCCAGTTTGTCCAGCTCAAGGTTAGCCCCGGCGAGTTCTCGGTGTTACAGAGCTTCAGCCTGGCCTCTTTCAACCGCGCACAACCGCAGCAGTTGCTCTATTCGGGGCTACTGGTCGGGGTCGTGTTGCTGGTAGGGCGCAAGACCCTGGCGACCCTCGATGTGCTCACGCTGGGCCGTGACCAGGCGATTTCCCTGGGTGTCGATTACCGGCGCAATGTGCGCCTGCATCTGGCGCTGATCGCGGCACTGGTCGCGGTATCGACCAGCTTGCTGGGGCCCACGGCCTTTATGGGCATCTTCGTGGCCAATATCACCTATGCGCTGGCCCGCACCTTCAGGCACCGGGTCACGCTGCCTCTGGGTTGTGCAATTGCCATCGGCATTTTTATCACCGCCCAGCTGCTGGTCGAGCATGTCTTCAACTACAAAACCACCGTCGGCATCCTGATCAATCTGGTCTGTGGCGGGTATTTCCTGGTGCTGATGGTACGTACCCGAGGAGCGTCATGATCACTGTCCACGACCTGCACAAGTTCTATGGCCCCAAAGCCGTGTTGAGCGGGGTTGACGTCTGCTTTGCGGCGCAGCAGCTGACTTCGCTGATCGGTCCCAATGGCGCGGGCAAAACCACGTTGCTGATGATGATTGCGCGCTTGATGGAGCCCAGCGGCGGTTCGGTGTGCATCGAGGGGCGCCCGGTCGCAGGCATTCCTGTCGGTGAATACGCCAGGCGTGTCGCCACCTTGCGTCAGTCGCCGGACTTCAACCTGCGCCTGACGGTGCAGGAGCTGGTCGCCTTCGGGCGCTTCCCCTACAGCCAAGGTGCGCTCACCCGCGAGGATCAGCGTGTGATCGACGAATCCATCGCCTTTCTATCGCTGGAACCGCTGCGCCATGCCTACCTCGACGAGCTCAGCGGCGGGCAGCGGCAAATGGCTTTTTTGGCCATGACCGTCGCCCAGCAGACCGACTACCTGCTGCTCGACGAGCCACTGAACAACCTCGATATCAAGCACGCCGTGCAGATCATGCGCGCACTGCGCCGGCTGTGTGACGAACACGGGCGCACGGTGATTCTGGTGGTGCATGACATCAATTTCGCCGCCAGCTACAGCGACCATATCGTCGCCATGAAGGCGGGTGCGGTGCATTGCGCCGGCAGCGTTGGCGAGGTGATTACCGAAGCCCGTCTGGGTGAACTGTACGGACTGGATTTTGAAATCAGTCATGGCCCGCGCGGGCGCCTGTGCAACTACTTCAACCCCTAAAGAGAACGGCAATGATCTTCCTTCAAAAACACCGGATATGGCCGTTGGCCCTGTTGATCGCGGCCACTGTCGCGGTGCAAGGGTGCAATGACAAAAAGGCCGAAGCACCGCGCTCTGCCACCCTGGCGCAGACGGGGCAGGGGGCTTATGCAGCGGTCACGGTGCAACATCAGTTGGGGACTACGGTGATCGAACGAGTACCACAACGGGTGGTCGCCCTGGACATGAATGAAGTCGATTTTCTTGACCTGCTGGATGTGCCTGTAGCAGGCATGCCCAAGGATTTTGTCCCGGACTTTCTTGGTCGCTACAAGGATGCACCCGGGGTCGAAGACCTGGGCGCAATCGTGCAGCCCAATCTGGAGCGGGTGCATGCCGCCAGGCCAGACCTGATCCTGATCACCTCGTTACAGGCCAACCACTATGGCGAGCTGAGCCAGATGGCGCCGACCCTGCATTTCGATGTCGATTACCGCGATAGCGAAGTGCGGCATATCGAAGTCATCAGGGATCACCTGCTGACCTTGGGGCAAGTTTTCGGCAAGCAGGCACTTGCTGGGCAGAAAGTTGCAGAACTGGATGCCAGGGTCGAGCAAGTCAGGGCCGTCACCCAGGGGCGTCCTGAAAAAGCCCTGGTGGTGCTGCACAACAACGGTGCTTTCAGTTCTTTCGGTGTGCAGTCGCGCTACGGCTTTGTCTTCAATGCCCTGGGGGTGAAACCTGCCGGGCCGAGTGCTGAAACCGGCCTGCATGGCCAGCCGGTGTCCAGCGAATTTATCCAGCAGGCCAACCCCGACATCATCTATGTGGTGGACCGCACGGCGGTGATGGAGCGCCGCCCGGTGATGGACGCCCAGAGCATGGGCAATCCGCTGCTGCGCCAGACCAATGCCTGGAAAACGGGTCGGGTGATCTTTGTCAATGCCCAGGCCTGGTATGTCACCGGCGCCAGCCCGACTTCGCTGAAGCTGGTGATCGATGACGTGCTCAAGGGCTATCAGGGCTAAGGCAGGGCAGGCCCGGGCCTGCCGTATTTGTACGGATTAATGATTCTCATTAAATCCATTTCTAGCATTCAGATTCAAAAAAAAGCAGTCTCTCAACCAACGGAGTCCTCGCGTGAGCAAACGCCCTATACACCCCCGCATTGCGCCACCCTGCGCAGTTTTTGCCTTGAATCGCATCACTATAGCCGTGCAGACCGTGCTTCTGGGTCTGACCCTGAGCATGACGGGGCTGACGGCTTACGCCGAGAGTCTGGTCGAAGAAGAAAAAGACCGCGTATCAACCCTGCCCGCCACGATGGTGGAGGGTAAAATGGCCTCGCCTGCCGAGTTGCCACCCAGTTACGCAGGGGATCAGGTGGCCTATGGCAGCCGGGTCGGCCTGCTGGGCAACAAGGATTTTATGGAAACCCCGTTCAGCACCATCAGCTACACGGAAAAATACATCGCCGACCGCCAGGCCCAGAACATCACCCAAGTGATCGCTGCGACCGACCCTGCAGTGTTCAGCAACGGCCTGATCGGAACGTTCAGCGAGAACTACTCGATCCGCGGCTTCGCCAGCAATATCAGCGATGTGAGCATTGGCGGCCTGTATGGCGTGGCCCCGTACTACCGGATTTCCCCTGAAATGTACGAGCGTATCGAGGTGCTCAAGGGCCCGTCAGCCCTGCTCAATGGCATGCCGCCGGGTGGCTCGGTGGGCGGCAGCGTCAACCTGGTACCCAAGCGGGCAGGGGATGAGCCATTGACCCGACTGACCGGAACCTTTTTGTCCGATTCGCAATTCGGCGGGCACCTCGACGTGGGTAGGCGTTTTGGTGAAAACAAGCAGTTCGGGATCCGTTTTAACGGCGTCTACCGCGATGGCGATGGCGCGATCGACCATCAAAAGCCGAAAGCCGAACTGACTTCCCTTGGCCTGGACTGGCGTGGCCAGCGTGCCCGCCTTTCTGCCGATCTGTATGAGGCTGAAGATCGTGTGCGCGGGCAGAACCGCGGTATCAACCTGGCCCCGGGCATTGCCGTGCCCAAACCGCCCAAGGCCGACACACTGCTCAACCCTGACTGGGCCTATGTGCAGACAACGGACCGGGGCGCCATTGTGCGCGGTGAGTATGATCTCACCGACAGCCTGATGGCCTATGCCGCCTACGGCATGAGCCAGACTCACTACGAGTACAGCGGCACCATGCTGGCCAGCGTGTTCAACGACGCAGGTGATTTCAAGACGAGCATGGGCCAATTGAAAATGGACCTGGAAAAGACCTCGGGTGAGGTGGGCTTGCGCGGTAATTTCCATACAGCGGCAATCAAGCATCAATGGACCTTGAATGCCACGCACTACGGCGACACGCAAAAGGACTACGGGCGCCGAAATGTGCCGGGGGCAGAGTGGATTACCAATATCTACAACCCGGTCTGGGGCCCGGCGGCGGCCAAGGATTTTCCCTATATAGCCCACAATGAAACCCGCCTGACCAGCTATGGCCTGGCGGATACGCTGTCGATTCTCGATGACCAGGTGCAACTGACCCTTGGTATTCGCCGCCAGCAAGTACTCACCGATACCTTCAGCGTCACCACCGGAGCGCGTACCGGCCGCTATGACGAAGCGGCCAACACGCCTGCGGCGGCGTTGCTGGTCAAGGTCACCGACAAGGTGTCGGTGTATGCCAACTACATCGAAGGCCTGAGCAAGGGCGCGACCGCGCCGATGACCGCAGCGAACTCATTGGAAGTGTTCGCGCCGTACAAGTCCAAACAGAAGGAGGTCGGGGTCAAGGTGGACCTGGGCGACTTCACTCATACCCTGAGCCTTTACCAGATCGAACGACCCAACAGTTACACCGACCCGGTCACCAATATCTTCTCCTTTGGTGGCGAGCAGCGTAACCGTGGTATCGAGTGGGGCTTTTTCGGCTCGCCGCTACAGGACGTACGGCTGATGGGCGGTGTAGCCCATGTCGACCCCAAGATCACCGCCGGCAACAACAAGGGCAAGACGGCTACCGGCCTGCCCAAGCTGCAAGGCAAGCTGGGGGTGGAGTGGGATACTCCGGTGGTACATGGCCTGACGCTGACTGCCAATGCCACCTCGGTGTCCAAACAGTACATCGACCCCACCAATACCCAGTCGATTGCGGGTTACACCCTCTATGACCTGGGCAGCCGCTATGCCATGCAAGTGGCCAGCCGTCCGGTGACCTTGCGCGCCAGCGTCACCAACGTCACCAACAAGGCCTATTGGGGTGCGCCGTTGCTGTCGAGCCTGGGCCTGGGGGCGCCACGCACTTTTGGGCTGTCGGCGACGGTGGACTTCTAAGAGCGTGTGAACCTGTGGCTCTGGTGGTGTACGGCCAGAGCCACAGGGGATTATGCGCTTTGAACCAAACGTGCATTCTGCGCGACCGCAAAACCGGGCGTTGAGCCTGACACCTCAGGTCAGGCTCTTGAGCCCATTTACCCCTCGCGTTTGACCACCAGGGTCAAAATATCGTAACTGGCCACCAGCTCTCCCAGTTGGTTGGTGACTTCCACATCCCAGGCCACAACCCCTTGCGGGATGCCTTGCGGGCTGTTCTTGCCCTGATCGATTTTGCGCTTGCAGGTCAGGCGCGCCTGGATGGTGTCGCCGATGCCTACCGGGTTGATAAAGCGCAGTGTGTCCAGGCCGTAGTTGGCCAGCACCGGCCCCGGCGCTGGCGAGACAAACAGGCCAGCCGCCGCCGACAGGACGAAATAGCCGTGGGCAATGCGCTTGCCAAACTGCGATTCCTTGGCGGCGATATCGTCGAAGTGCATGTAGAAGTGATCCCCGGACAGGCAGCCGAAGTTCACCAGATCGGCCTCGGTCACGGTGCGTCGATGGGTGAGCAGTGATTCGCCGATCTGCAGGTCCTGGAAGAACCGCCGGAAAGGGTGAACCTCGGTTTCGATCACCTTGGCACCGCGCACATATTCGCCGGTCACCGCCGCGAGCATGGTGGGTGAGCCTTGTACCGCGGCGCGTTGCAGATAGTGCTTGACCGCACGCAGGCCGCCGAGCTCCTCGCCACCACCGGCACGGCCCGGGCCGCCGTGTTTGAGTTGGGGCAGGGGCGAACCATGGCCGGTGGATTCGGCAGCGGATTCGCGGTCGAGCACCAGCAGGCGCCCGTGCCAGGCCGCCGCAACCGGGATTGCTTTGGCCGCGATGCGCGGATCTTTGGTGATCAGGCTCGCCACCAGGCTGCCTTTGCCGCGGGCGGCCAGGGCCAGGGCCTCGTCCAGGTCGTCGTAGGCCATCAGCGTACTGACCGGACCGAACGCTTCGATATCGTGAGCACCGCCCTCGGCGTGAGGGTCCCGTGATTGCAGCAGGGTTGGGGCAAAGAACGCCCCTTGGCTGACGTTTTCACCGCGAGGCTCGAAACCGTCACGGGCACCGAACAGCATATCGCTGCTCTGCAGCAGGCTTTGCAAACGTTCAGAGACGTCCTTTTGCTGGTCGTGGGACGCCAGCGCACCCATGCGCACGCCTTCAACAGAAGGGTCGCCCACCACTACTTTGGCCAGTCGCTCACGCAAGCGGCTGGCGACCGCATCGATATGTTTGACCGGAACAATGGCGCGGCGAATGGCGGTGCATTTTTGCCCGGCCTTGGTGGTCATTTCCCGGGCGACTTCCTTGATAAACAGCTCGAACTCTTCATCGTCCGGGGTCACGTCCGGGGCCAGAATCGCGCAGTTCAACGAGTCGGCTTCGGCATTGAACGGCACCGAGTTGCGGATCAGGTTGGGGTTCACCCGTAACTTGGCCGCGGTGTCGGCAGAGCCGGTAAAGGTTACTACGTCCTGGCCTTGCAGGCGGTCGAGCAGGTCGCCGGTGCTGCCGATGATCAATTGCAGACTGCCCGCCGGCAGCAAGCCGGACTCATCCATCAGGCGCACCACAGCTTCGGTCAGGTAGCTGGTGGCGCTGGCCGGTTTGACGATGCACGGCATGCCCGCCAGAAAGCTCGGCGCGAACTTTTCCAGCATGCCCCAGATCGGGAAATTGAAGGCGTTGATATGCACGGCCAGGCCGCCGCGGGGTACCAGGATATGGGTGCCGGCGAAGGTGCCCAGTTTGCTCAGCGGCATGGCCGGGCCTTCGTGGACGATATTGCCCGAAGGCAGTTCCCGGGAGCCGAGGCTGGCGTAGGTGAACAGCGTGCTGTTGCCGCCTTCGATATCGATCCAGCTGTCGGCGCGCGTGGCGCCGCTGTGGTGGGAGATGGCGTACAGCTGTTCCTTGCGCTCACTCAGGTACAGGGCCAACGCCTTGAGACGCTGCGCCCGTTGCTGGAAGTCCAGCGCCATCAGCCCGCTGACGCCCTGACGGCGACCGTGCTCGATGGCCTCGGCGAAGTCCGGGCGCTCTTCATGGGTGTACGCCAGTGCATGGCCGTCGATGGCGCTGCGCAAGACTTGGGCGCCGTGCTGGCCGATCCAGCGACCGGCGATAAAACTTTGCAGGGTAGGGGCGTGAGTCATAAAGCTTTCTCCAGATAATTAAAGTCAGTGTTTGCTGGCGCTGCTGGCACCGATACCAGTCATGGAGCGGATGAACTGCTCCAGGTAGCGGCCACGCTCAAGGCTGGCGCGAGGCGAAAGATCGGTGACGGAGAACAGCCAGGCGCTGAAAAAGGCCAGGCTCATGGAGAACAGGGCCGGGTTGGAGTAGGGGAACAGAGCCTTGTCGTAATGCAGCACGTTGACCCACACCGCCGGGCTCAGCACCAGCAGCACGATCGCCGAGATCAGCCCGGCCAGGCTGCCGATCACTGCACCGCGAGTAGTCAGGCCCTTCCAGTACATGGAAAGGAACAGCACCGGGAAATTCACCGAGGCGGCAATGGCCAGCACCAGGCCGGAGAGGAAGGCAATGTTTTGCGACTCGAACAGCAGGCCGAGAATGACTGCCAGAACGCCAATGCACAGCGTGGCGATACGCGACACGCGCATTTCTTGTTTCTCCGTGGCCTGACCCTTGCGAATCACGCAGGCATACAGGTCGTGGGACACCGCCGAAGCACCGGACAACGCCAGCCCGGCCACCACCGCCAGAATGGTGGCGAAGGCCACCGCCGAGATAAAGCCGAGGAACAGGTTGCCACCCACCGCGTGGGCCAGGTGCACGGCGATCATGTTGGGGCCGCCGATAATCGCCCCGCTGGCATCACGGAATGCACTGTCGGTGCCTACCATCACAATGGCGCCGAAGCCGACGATGATCAGCAGCAGGTAGAAGTAACCGATAAAACCAGTGGCGTAGAACACGCTTTTACGTGCTTCCCTGGCGTCGCTGACAGTAAAGAATCGCATCAGGATATGCGGCAGCCCGGCGGTGCCGAAGATCATGCCAAGGCCCAGGGAAATGGCATCGATCGGGTTCGACAGCAAGCCACCGGGAGCCATGATTGCAGTGCCCTTGGCATGTACGGCGGTGGCCCCGGCGAACATCGCCTCCACGCTGAAACCGAAATGCTTGAGCACCATAAAGGCCATGAACGAGGTGCCGAACAGCAGCATTACGGCTTTGATGATCTGCACCCAGGTGGTGGCGAGCATGCCGCCGAAGGTCACGTAAAACACCATCAGGACGCCGACCAGCAGCACCGCATAGAGGTAATCGATGCCGAACAGCAACTCGATCAGCTTGCCTGCGCCGACCATTTGCGCCACCAGGTACATCAGGGCCACGGTCAGGGTGCCGAAAGCCGAGGTCAGGCGCACAGGCGTCTGCTCCAGGCGATAGGACACCACATCGGCGAAGGTGTATTTGCCCAGGTTGCGCAGGCGCTCGGCAATCAGGAATAGAATGATCGGCCAGCCGGCCAATACCCCGAGGGCATAGAGCAAGCCGTCATAGCCGTTGAGAAACATCATCGCCGAGATGCCCAGAAAGGACGCGGCCGAGATCATGTCACCGGCGATTGCCAGGCCGTTCTGGAACCCGGTCATGCCACCGCCGGCTGTATAGAAATCGCTGGCAGAGCGCGTACGCAATGCGGCCCAGCGAGTGATGCCGAGGGTAAAGAGCACAAACACCAGGAACATGCCGATCGCATCCCAGTTCATTGCTCACACTCCTTTTTCAGCTTCTCGTTGAGCGGATCGATCACATGGTTGGCGCGAAACACATAAAAGCCGGTCAGCGCAAAGGCCACCAGCACGACCAGCACACCCACCAGCATGCCTACGGATGTCACGCCCCCGTTCAGGGACTGGCCCAGGGTGTTCGGAGAAAAGGCCACCAGCAATACGAAGCCGAAATAAATCACCAGCATGATCAGCGACAGCGGCCAATACAGTTTCTGTTTACGCTGCACCAGCTGGATAAAGTCCGGGTGCTTGCTGATAAGTTCCACGTCTTGAGGCGTCATGATGATTGCTCTCTTATTGTTGTTTTTGTGCTGCATTTTGTAGTCGCTAACTCGCGCAACGAGGCTGCTACGGGATCACGGGCTTTAAAGCTGATCGAAATCCAGCACCACCTTGTCGCTGACCGGGTAGGCCTGGCACGACAGTACATAGCCAGCCGCCACTTCGTAGTCCTCAAGGGCGTGGTTGCTGTCCATGTCCACTTCGCCTTCGATTACCTTGCATTTGCAGGTTGAACACACTCCGGCCTTGCACGAGTAAGGTAATTCGGCGCCCTGGGCATTGCCCGCATCAAGAATGCTCTGGCTGTTGCGCGGCAGGTCAAAAGCCAGGGCGCGGCCATCACTGATCACGGTGATCTGGCTGACCTGGGCATCGACCTGTCGAGCCGCTTCGCGGGCCTCACGCTTTTGCTGGCTGCCCGCGGCGGCGAACAGTTCGAAATGAATGCGCTCGCCCGGCATGCCCTTGGCCTTGAGGCTGTCGCGCACGATTTCGGTCATTTCCTGCGGGCCGCAGATAAACGCCGCATCGAGGGATTTGATATCGAGCCAGCGGGAAAACAGTTGTTCGCATTTCTCGGCATTGATACGACCGTTGTACAGGTCGATATCCTGCTGCTCGCGGCTGAACACAAAGATCAGGTTCAGCCGCTGCAGGTAACGGTTTTTCAGGTCTTCCAGTTGTTCGCGAAACAGCGCCCCGGAACTCGAACGGTTGCCGTAAAGCAGCGTTACGCGGCTGTGTGGCTCGGTTTGCAGGGTGGTCTTGATGATCGACAGAATCGGCGTAATGCCGCTGCCTGCGGCAACGGCCAGGTAGTTGCCATGGCGGGCAGGGTCGAGCTCTACGCAAAAATGCCCCGCTGGTGGCATCACTTCCAGGCTGTCCCCGGCCTTCAACTGCTCGTTGGCAAAGGCTGAGAAACGCCCGCCGAGTACACGTTTGACGGCAATGCGCAGTTCACCGTCGTTGATCCCGGTGCAGATCGAGTACGAGCGGCGCACTTCTTCGCCGTCCAGCAGGGTGCGCATTACCAGGTGCTGGCCCTGGGTGAAGTGAAAGCTGTCTTGCAGGTGCTGTGGAATCTCGAAGGCGATGGACACCGCGTCACGGGTCTCGTTACGCACGTCCTTGATGGTCAGGCGGTGAAATTTACTCATTATTATTCTCCCACTGGGACGGCCGATTGCCGCTCAGATGCACTTGAAATAGTCGAACGGTTCCAGGCAATCGCGGCAGCGGTGCAGCGCCTTGCAGGCCGTGGAGCCAAACTCGCTGAGCACTTCGGTGTGCGTGCTGGCGCACTGCGGGCAGGCAATCACCGGGCTTTCACCGAGCAGGCTGCGTTTGCTGGCACTGCCCACGGGCGGGGCGATGCCGTAGGCGCGCAAGCGTTCACGACCACTGTCGCTGATCCAGTCGGTGGTCCAGGCCGGAGTCAATTTGCGCTCCAGTAACGGTGCCTTGAACCCGGCCAGTTCCAGTGCCTGGCGGATATCGCTCTCGATCACTTCAGTGGCGGGGCAGCCGGAGTAGGTCGGTGTGACCACCACATGCAGATGCCCGGCCTGCCAGTCGAGACCGCGTACGATACCCAGGTCGACCACGCTGACCACCGGCACTTCCGGGTCCATGACCTGTGCCAGGGTTGCCCATGCGTTGTCCAGGTCGGCGGGTTGCGCTGGCCGTGCGCCCTGGTCGCTGGTGATCAGCTCACCAGGTTGCATCGGGGTACGCTCGGTGCAGTGATTGCATCTCGGCCAGCAGAATGCCGAGGTGTTCGGAATGCAGGCCGCGGCGCGCATTCAAGTAGAAGTAGGCGGGCGTAGCAGGCACGGGCAGAGTGGCGCTGGTGAAAATCTTGCCGACGGTTGTTTGCCAGTTAGCTGCAACGTGGGCGGTGTCCGGGGTAATGCCGGCTGCGCACAGGCGTTGTTCACTGTCATCGGCACCGATCAGCTCGACGGTGAAGCGCCAGACTTCAGGGATGGCTGCCAGCATGCGGGCATGGCTTTGTTCAGTGCCGTCACCCAGGCGCTCGACCCATTCGCCTGAGCGGCGCAGGTGATAGGTAACTTCTTTGACGGCCTTGGCGGCGATCCCGGCGATGCGCTCGTCGCTGGACTGGCTCAGCCCGTTGAGTACTTGCAAGTGCCAGGCGTCATAGAGGAATTGCTTGAGGATGGTCACCGCGTAATCGCCGTTGGGCTGTTCCACCAGCAGCAGGTTGCGATAGGCCCGTTCATCGCGGCGGAACGCCAGGTGGTCGGCGTCGCGGCCGTCGTCCAGCAGTTCGGCGGCGTAGTCCAGCCAGTTGCGCGCCTGGCCCACCAGGTCCAGGCCAACATTCATCAGTGCCAGTTCTTCTTCCAGTGCCGGTGCCTTGCCACACCACTGACACAGGCGCTGGCCCTGAATCAGGGCGCTGTCGCCGAGGCGCAGCAGGTATTCGATCAGATCGCTGTTGTTATTGTTGTTCATGGTCGACCTCACATATGCCCGACTTCGGCCGGCAACTCGTAGAAGCTGGCGTGGCGATAAACCTTGTCGTCCGCGGGATCGAACAGCGGGTCCTTTTCATCGGGGGACGAGGCGGTGATCAGGGCTGAGGGCACCACCCACAGGCTGACGCCTTCGCTGCGGCGGGTGTACAGGTCCCGGGCGTTTTCGATGGCCATGGCCGTGTCGGCGGCATGCACGCTGCCGACATGCTTGTGGTTGAGGCCGTGCTTGCTGCGCACGAAGACTTCAAAGAGGGTCCATTCAGACATATCAATAACTCCACATCAGGTGGCCGATCAGGCGGCGTTCTTGTTCTGTTTTTTACGGGCGTGGGCGACGGCGGCTTCACGGACCCAGGCACCGTCTTCAATGGCCTTGCGCCGGGTGGCCACGCGTTCGTGGTTGCACGGGCCGTTGCCCTTGAGCACTTCGTAGAACTCGTTCCACTGGATTTCGCCGAAGTCGTAATGGCCGCGTTCGGCGTTCCACTTCAGGTCCGGGTCGGGGCAGGTGCAACCCAGTAGCTGCAGTTGCGGGATGGTCTGGTCAATAAAGCGCTGGCGCAGTTCGTCGTTGCTCTGGCGTTTGATTTTCCAGGCCATGGACTGGGCACTGTTGGGGGAGTGTTCGTCGCTTGGGCCAAACATCATCAGCGATGGCCACCACAGGCGGTTGATCGCGTCCTGGACCATGTCTTTTTGCGCCTGATTACCATGACGCATCATGGTCAGGAGGATTTCGTAGCCCTGGCGCTGGTGGAAGCTCTCTTCCTTGCAAATCCGCACCATGGCCCGGGAGTAAGGACCATAGGAGGTGCGCTGCAACACCACCTGATTGACGATTGCTGCACCGTCCACCAGCCAGCCCACGGCGCCCATGTCGGCCCAGTTCAGGGTCGGGTAGTTGAAGATGCTCGAGTATTTGGCCTTGCCGCTGTGCAGCTTGGCGACTTCTTCGTCGCGGTCGGCGCCCAGGGTTTCCATGGCGCTGTACAGGTACAGGCCATGACCGGCCTCGTCCTGAATCTTGGCCATCAGTTGCAGCTTGCGCTTGAGAGTTGGCGCGCGGGTGACCCAGTTGCCTTCGGGCAGCATGCCGACAATTTCCGAGTGGGCGTGTTGGGATATCTGTCGGATCAGGGTTTGCCGATAGGCATCGGGCATCCAGTTTTTGGCTTCGATCTTGATTTCGGCATCGATTTTTTCCTGAAAGGCGCGCTCCTCTGCGCACATTTCGGACAGGTCCTTGATGCGCTTGACGCCGGTTTCTACAAGCTGTGCGTACATGGGTTTTCTCCCGCCATAAATCTGTTCAAAGGCATGGGTAACTTTATAAGCGATACAAAATTTAATATCAAACACAAAATATCGTGTCATATATATTTTTTGTATCACTTTGGCTTTTTCGCGGGCAAAAAAAAGCCCTGCAGGGCAGGGCGAGTGATCAGGAAAGAATTTTGTAGCAGCCTCGCACAGCTCGTCAGCTGCTACGGGTTTATGCGCTCCTTCAAGTCTTCGGTCGCTTGTCGAACACGTGACAGGCCTTTCCTTCTGAGCGCTTGAGCGAGTGTACAGGCTGCAGGACGATGCGTGAGCTGATGCCGATATGGGTCTTGATATGCCGGCTCAGTTCGTTGCACGCGGCTTTCTGTTGTTCATCACTCAAGTGCTGGTGTTCAGCCTTGAATTCAACGTGAATGTCGACGCTGTCCAAATTGCCATTTCGATACAGATGGATCTCATAGCACTCTGAAAAGTGTTTTATTTTAAGGACCTGTTCTTCGACTTGGGACGGGAACACGTTAACGCCGCGAATGATCAGCATGTCATCGCTGCGCCCGGCGATCTTGTCCAGCCGCCGCATCGGCCGCGCAGTACCTGGCAGCAGGCGTGTCAGGTCGCGGGTACGGTAGCGGATCATGGGCAAGGCCTCCTTGCTCAGGGAGGTGAACACCAGTTCGCCCATCTGCCCGTCCGGCAGCACTTCGCCTGTCACCGGGTCGATGATTTCCGGGTAGAAGTGGTCTTCCCAAATGGTCAGCCCGTCCTTGGTTTCCGCGCACTCCATGGCCACACCCGGGCCCATGATTTCCGAGAGGCCGTAGATATCCAGGGCGGTGATGCCCATACGGTTTTCGATGGCGCTGCGCAGCTCACCGGTCCAGGGTTCGGCACCGAAGATGCCCAGACGCAAGGCCAGTTTGTGCGGATCAATGCCCTGACGCTCGATTTCATCGGCGATATTGAGCATGTAGGACGGCGTGACCATGATGATGTCGGGCTGGAAGTCCTTGATCAGCTGGACCTGTTTTTCGGTCTGCCCGCCGGACATCGGAATCACCGTGCAGCCCAGGCGTTCAGCACCGTAATGGGCGCCCAGGCCGCCGGTGAACAGGCCATAGCCATAGGAAACCTGCACCTTGTCGCCGCGTCTGCCGCCTGCCGCACGGATGGAGCGAGCGACGATATTGGCCCAGGTGTCGATGTCATTCTGGGTGTAGCCGACCACGGTCGGTTTGCCTGTGGTACCGCTGGAGGCATGCAGGCGCACAACGTCCTGCGATGGCACGGCGAACATGCCGTAGGGGTAGTTGTCGCGCAGGTCGGCCTTGGTGGTGAAAGGCAGTTTCGCCAGGTCGTCCAGCGACTGGATGTCGTCCGGGTGCACGCCCAGTGCATCGAAGCGTTGCCGGTACAGCGGCACGTTGGTGTAGGCGTGTTTCAGACTCCAGCGCAGGCGCTCGAGCTGGTGCTGGCGCAATTCGTCGACGCTGGCGGTTTCAATCGGGTCCAGCGCTGCTGCAAACACGGTTTTGGCAATTGGCATGTTCATGACTTCACTCGAATTGTTTTTATGTTTCAGCCCGGCCGAAGCAGGGCGTTGAGTGCATGCCCCAAGGATACCTCTCGGCTCCTTGGGAATCGCGATTGTTTAGTCGGGCAGGCGTTCAATGATCAACGCAATGCCTTGGCCCACGCCGATGCACATGGTGCACAGGGCATAGCGGCCCTGACGCTCCTCCAGTTCATGCAGGGCGGTGGTCACCAGCCGTGCGCCGCTCATGCCCAGCGGGTGACCGAGGGCAATGGCGCCGCCGTTGGGGTTGACCCGTGAGTCGGTATCGCTCAAGCCAAGCTCGCGTAATACCGCCAGGCCCTGGGCGGCAAATGCTTCATTGAGTTCGATTACGTCCATGTCGGCCAGGCTCAGGTTGGCCAGTTCCAGCACCTTGCGGGTGGCCGGTACCGGGCCGATGCCCATGATGCGCGGTTCTACGCCCGCAGTGGCCATGGCCACGACCCGGCCGCGGGCTTTGAGCCCGTAACGCCTGGCAACTTCGCGGCTGGCCAGTAACAGCGCACAAGCGCCGTCATTGACCCCGGATGCATTGCCAGCGGTGATGCTGCCGCCTTCGCGAAACGGCGTGCCCAGTTTCTGCAACTGCTCAAGGGTGGTGTCACCGCGAGGGTGTTCATCGTGCTCGACAATTTTCGCCGGGCCTTTGCGCTGGGGGATCTGTACCGCGACGATTTCCCGGGCCAAACGTCCGTTGGCCTGGGCTGCACCGGCGCGTTGCTGACTGCGCAGGGCAAAGGCGTCCTGGTCGGCGCGGGAGATATTGAACTGCTCGGCGACGTTCTCGGCAGTCTCGGGCATGGAGTCGATACCGAAGGCTTTTTGCATCAGCGGGTTGATAAAGCGCCAGCCAATGGTGGTGTCGTAAATCTCTGCCTGCCGGGAGAACGCCTGCTCGGCCTTGCCCATCACCAGCGGGGCGCGGGACATCGACTCCACGCCACCCACCAGCATCAGCCCGGCCTCAGCGCAGCGAATCGCCCGGGCGGCGCTGCCGACAGCATCCAGCCCGGAACCGCACAGGCGGTTGAGGGTGGTACCCGGCACGCTGACCGGCAACCCAGCCAGCAGGGCCGACATGCGCGCGACGTTACGGTTGTCTTCACCGGCCTGGTTGGCGCAACCGTAGATCACATCATCGACGGTACTCCAATCGACCTGCGGGTGGCGGCGCAGCAGTTCACGCAGGGGCACTGCGCCGAGGTCGTCGGCACGAACGCTGCTCAGGGCGCCGGCGTAGCGGCCAATCGGGGTGCGCACCGCATCGATGATCAGGGCGTCATTCATTCGGGGTCTCCTGCGTCAGCACTGAGCCGCGCACTTTGTAGGACTTGCCATGGAACAGGGCGATCAACTGGCCCTGGTGGTTTTCAATCCGCACGTCATAGTTACCGGTGCGCCCGGAACGGCTTTGCTCAATGCATACGGCGCTCAAGGTGTCACCCACACGTGCCGGGGCGATGTAGTCGATGCTGCAACCGATGGCCACGGTGGCTTCGTTGTAGCTGTTGCAGGCCAGGGCAAAGGCCGAGTCGGCAAGGGCGAACAGGTAACCGCCGTGGCATGTGCCGTGGCCCTGGATCATGTCGACGCGCACGTTCATCTCGACCCGGGCGCTGCCCGGTCCCGCGCAGAGCAGGCGCATGCCCATGGCCTGGCTGGCGTTGTCGCGTTCGAACATGGCCTCTGCGCAGCGGCTGGCCAGATCAGTGGTGTGAAAATCAGTCATGAAACGTTCTCCCTTCGGCGACACGGCGGCGCAGCAGCAACGATGGCCGGTAGCGTTCTTCACCGTAACTGGCGTGCAGGTTTTCCAGGGTGGCAAGGATATGATCCAGTCCGATGGCATCGGCCCAGGCCAGCGGGCCCAAGGGGTAATTGACCCCGGCACGCATTGCCAGGTCGATATCGGCGGCTGAGGCAACGCCTTGCAGCAGCGCGTCGGCGGCTTCATTGGCGAGCATCGCCACGGTGCGCAGCACAGCCAGGGCCGGGCTGTCGCTGAGCTGGCTGACCTGCAAGCCGGCCTGTTGCAGCAGGGCAACGCCTTGGGCCAGAGCCAAAGGCTCAATACCGGCTGCGTAACTGATGGCGAGCCGGCTGGCGGTACCGTAGTCGCAAGCCAGATCCAGCAGGATCAGGTTGCGCAGGCCCTCGTCCCGGGCGCGCTGGCAGGCCATACGCCCGTCGCTCAGGGCCAGTACGGCATCACCGACACGCAGCAGGCCGCGGCCATCACGCTGAATGATTTCAATCTGCTGCTCATGCAGGCGCGCAATCAGGCCCGCGGCGATGCCCAGATCACCTTCCACTACGCAGGCAGTGACCCTTTGCTCGCTGATGAGGGTCGCAGCCTGCGGGCGCTCGGCACCCTCGGCATAGCTATAGAAGCCCTGGCCGCTTTTGCGCCCCAGGCGTGCGGCGTCCACCAGTTCCTTCTGGATCAACGAGGGCAGGAAGCGTGTATCGCCGTAATAAGCCTCGAACACCGAGCAGGTCACGGCATAGTTGACGTCATGGCCGATCAGGTCGGTCAGCTCGAAAGCGCCCATGGCAAAGCCGCCCGCGTCACGCATCAGCGCATCCAGGGTCGGGCAGTCGGCGCAGCCTTCCTGCAGCAGGCGCAGGCTTTCGGCATAAAACGGGCGGGCAACGCGATTGACGATAAACCCCGGTGTGGAGCGCGTATGTACCGGTTTTTTGCCCCAGGCACGCGCGGTGTGGTACAGGCATTCGGCCAAGGCCGGGTCGCTGGCCAGGCCTGAAACGATTTCAACCAGCGCCATGACCGGCGCCGGATTGAAGAAGTGCAGGCCAAGTACGCGTTGCGGGTGAATGAGTTGCGCGGCGATGCTGGTGATCGACAGCGAGGAGGTGTTGCTGGCCAGAATGCACTGCTCGGAGCAGATGCTTTCCAGCTGGCGGAACAGGTCGCGTTTGGCTTGCAGGTTCTCGACAATGGCTTCGATAACCAGCGCGCAATCGGCCAGCGCCTGGATTTTTTCCACGGCCTGCAGCCGTGCCACCGTCGAGGAGTGTTCCTGGGCCGAGAGTTTGCCTTTTGCGACACGCTTGCCCAGTTGCCGGTCAATGCCTTCGATGGCTTGAGCTGCAGCCCCAGGGCGGTTGTCCAGCAACAACACGGTATGGCCGGCCTGTGCCGCGACCTGGGCAATCCCGGCACCCATGGCGCCAGCGCCAATCACGGCGATGCGTGCGTTGGTGTTCAGTGTGGTCATGTCTCAGCGCCCCTTGAAACTTGGGCTGCGTTTTTCCATAAAGGCGCTGATGCCCTCACGGTAATCTTCGCTGCGCCCGGCCAGGCGTTGCAGGTCGCGCTCCAGCTCAAGCTGCTGGTCAAAACTGTTGTTCAGGCTGGCATTGAGGCTGCGTTTGATCAGCGCCAGGCCGTAGGTGGGCTGGGTAGCGAGATGGCGGGCCAGGGTCAGGGCTTCATCACGCAGCTCGGCGTCGTCGACGCAACGGTAGATCAGGCCCCATTGCTCGGCCTGTTCGGCAGACAGGCGATTGCCCAGCAAGGCCAGCGCCTTGGCCCGGGCCATGCCCACCAGCCGTGGCAGGGTCCAGGTGCCGCCGGAATCGGGGATCAGGCCAATTTTGCAGAAGGCCTGGATAAAGCTGGCAGAACGCGCCGCCAGGACCAGATCGCAGACCAGTGGAATATTGGCGCCGGCACCAGCGGCTACGCCGTTGACCGCGCAGATGACCGGCATTGGCAGGTCGCGCAGCTGGCGGATCAGCGGGTTGTAGAAGGTCTCGATCGACTCGCCCAGGTCCGGCGCCGTGCTACCCGGCGCGACCGTGCGGTCGCTGAGGTCCTGGCCGGCACAGAAACCGCGACCTTCGCCCGTGAGCAGCAATACCCGCACGGCCGGATTCTGGCGCACCTGTTTTAGCGCTTCCTTCACCTCGCCATGCATCTGCACGTTGAAGCTGTTGAGTTGCTCGGGTCGATTGAGGCTGAGCAGGGCGACGCCCGCGTCGATGGAAAACAGGATATGTTCAAAGTTCATGCTGATGGCGCTCTCTGAAAGGTCGTTCGAATTCGCAGGCTCAAGGCCCGGTTACTGCCCGGTGAATATCGCCGTGCGTTTTTCCTGAAAGGCCCGTATGCCTTCATCGCGGTCGCGGGTGCCTGCCAGTACGGTGAAGGCGTGACGCTCGAAACGCAGGCCGCTGGCCAGGTCGGTGTCCATCGCCTTGAGCAGCGCTTCCTTGGCCAGGCGCACCGCCAGTGGTGCCTTGGCAGCAATGTTGCGGGCAACCTGCAGGGCGCGTTCGACGGTGAGTTCCGGCTGGGTCACTTCACTGACCAGCCCTGCGCGTTGAGCCTGGCGGGCGTCGATTGGCTCGCCGGTGAGGACCATCTGCATCGCCATGGATTTACCCACAGCGCGCAGCAGGCGTTGGGTGCCGCCCGCACCGGGCATGATCCCGAGGTTGATTTCCGGCTGACCGAAGCGTGCGTCTTCGCCGGCAATGATGATGTCGGCGTGCATGGCCAATTCGCAGCCGCCGCCCAGGGCAAAGCCGTTGACGGCGGCGATCAGGGGCTTGCTGAAACGGGTGATGGTTTGCCAGGACGCCTGGCGCGGGTCGTCGAGAATGCCGACCAGATTGCGTTCGGCCATTTCCTTGATGTCGGCACCGGCTGCAAAGGCTTTGCGGCTACCGGTCAGGACCACTACGCGGGTATCGGGATCGACCTGTGCGGCGTTGAGTTCATCAGCCAGCTCACCGAGCAATTGAGTGGTCAGGGCATTCAGCGCCTGGGGGCGCTGCAGGGTAATCAGGCGCACGCCAGGTTCAAGAAATTCGACAGCAAGGGTTAGAGGCATGGCAGATGCCCTCACGGTGCACGCTCGGCTGCAAGGCCGGCTTATTATTGGATCGGCCAGATGGGCCGGTTTGGCCTGAGTATATCTACAATGCGATACATAAAAGCAATACAAAACATAAATTAATGTGTCCTGTTAATGGTGTATTGATCCGCCCTGGAAGATTCAAGAAGATTATGCTTATTAGCTAAAGTCCCGAATTTGTTGACCTTAAAGGCTTGTATTTAGGTGTTTTCGGGTCTTCATTACGCTAGGCGACTAAGTGATACGGTTTTTTGCATTTGCTCATAAAAAAGTGATGTGATACAAAAACAGGTAAATATCGCATCGCTTTCTGTGTGCTCTTTCAAGGAACCTGCAATGACTTGCTACAGCCTCGATGGTTTGACTCCGGTGGTAGATCCCACAGCCTATGTGCATCCGTCTGCAGTCCTGATTGGCGACGTGATTGTCGGCCCCCGTTGCTACGTCGGGCCGCTGGCCAGTTTGCGTGGCGATTTTGGCCGTATCGTGCTGGAGGAGGGCGCTAACCTGCAGGACACCTGCGTCATGCACGGCTTTCCCGACAGCGACACCGTGGTTGAACGCAATGGCCATATCGGCCATGGCGCCGTATTGCATGGCTGCCGCATCGGTGCCGATGCGCTGGTCGGCATGAATGCCGTGGTCATGGACCGTGCGCAGATTGGCGCGCGCTCATTCGTTTCGGCGGCGGCTTTCGTTAAGGCAGGGTTCGAGTGTCCGCAGCAGTCCCTGGTGATGGGGGCCCCGGCCAGCGTCAAGCGCGACCTCAGCGATGAAGAGGTGGAGTGGAAGCAGGCAGGTACCCGCGAGTACCAGCAATTGGCCCAGCGTTGCCTTGAGCAAATGCAGCTGTGCGAGCCGCTCAGCGAAGTCGAAGCCGATCGCCCACGCATCAGCGATAGCGGTTTGCGGCCCAAGGGCACTGCCCGGTGAACACCAGGCTCGCCCCCACACGGGCACATTCGGTATATTCCTTTTCTTTTTTCAACCCGGTACGCCCATGACGTCCCTTGCACCGTTGAACTCACTGGTCACGCGCTTTCAGGAGCAGACGCCGATCCGCGCCAGCTCGCTGATCATTACCCTGTATGGCGATGCGATCGAGCCCCACGGCGGCACAGTCTGGCTGGGCAGCCTGATCCAGTTGCTCGAGCCTGTTGGCATCAATGAGCGGTTGATCCGTACGTCGATCTTTCGCCTGACCAAAGAGGGCTGGTTGAGTGCCGAGAAAGTCGGCCGGCGCAGTTACTACAGCCTGACCGGGGCTGGACGGCGGCGTTTCGACAAGGCGTTCAAACGGGTCTACAGCTCCAGCGTGCCGGCGTGGGATGGGTCATGGTGCCTGGTCATGCTGACGCAGTTGACCCAGGACAAGCGCAAGCAAGTGCGCGAAGAGCTGGAGTGGCAGGGTTTTGGTGCCATCTCGCCTGTCGTGCTGGCTTGCCCGCGCAGCGACCGGTCCGATGTTAATGCGACGCTGCTCGACCTTGGCGTTCTGGAAGAAACCATTGTCTTCGAAACAACTGCCCAGGATGTCCTGAGCTCCAAGGCCCTGCGCCTGCAAGTGCGCGAGAGCTGGAATATTGAAGAACTGGCGACCCATTACAGCGAGTTTATCCAGCTGTTTCGGCCGCTCTGGCAAGCGCTGCGTGAGCAGGAACACCTGCAACCGTCCGAGTGCTTTCTGGCGCGAACCCTGCTGATTCATGAATACCGCAAACTGCTGTTGCGTGACCCGCAATTACCGGACGAGCTATTGCCCGGCGACTGGGAAGGCCGCGCTGCACGCCAGTTGTGCCGCAATATTTATCGATTGATCTACGCCAAGGCCGAGGAATGGCTCAATAGCGCCCTGGAAACCGCCGACGGGCCGTTGCCGGACGTTGGCGAAAGCTTCTATCGACGCTTTGGCGGGCTCAAGTAACCCGTCATGCCCGTGTGGGGCTTTACCTCACACGGGTTCTTCAGTGACGCCCCGCGGGCTTACAGTATCTTGAAGGGCACGTTGATAATCAGCCGGAACTCTTCAATGTTGCCTTCCGCCTGATACTCGCTGGCACGATGCCAGGCATAGCCACTGAACACGCTGGCCCCCTTTAAGTCACCGGACTGTATGACATAACTGGCGTAAGCCCCGACCTCATAGTGGCTTTCGTCGCTCTGCTTGAGTGCGGACGAATAGATGCCATTACTGCCGCCGTCATAGTGAGTGCCATCGATGCCCCAGCCTTTGACATACCAGAGCAGAGTCTTGAACCCCGGCACGCCATAGGCGGTGAAATCGTTGGTGTAGTTGATCTGGAATGAACGTTCGTTCGGTCCGTTGTAGAACGACAGCTGGGTGTTGGGCAGGTTGATCGCATTGGTTTCGCCGACATAATCGAAATACTCATCGCCCTTGATCTGCTGCAAGCCAAACTTCAGGGTATGGTTTTTGTATTTCGGCGAAAAACTCAGGCCATAGGCTTGCTGGTCGATTTTACCGGCCACTTCGCGCCCGCTCGACCGGGTGTTGTAGAAGTCGAACTGCAGGTCCGCGCTGACCTCGCCCCAACGGTATTGCTGCCCCAGCCCGACATATTCGCGATCCCAGATATCTTCGAAGCGGGAGGCATAGGCACTGGCGCGCCAGCCGCTGGTGGCCAGGTAATCGGCACCGGTGTAAGCCACCCAGTCACTGACAACCCGGCGCGAACCGAAACTGGGGGTCAGGTCCTGGCTGCCGGCACCCGTGCGTGGTGTGGCCTTATCGAAGTAACCGGACTTGATGACCAGGCCTTGAATATCATGACTTTCAAGTGACACGCCATCGAATGAAGCAGGCAATGTTCGTGTATCGGAATAGCCCATGACCGGTGTTTTGACCTGCTGCCTGCCAACCTTGAGCAATGTGTCAGAGATTTTGAATTTGAGCGCTGCAATACCGACCTTGCTCCAGTCATCCACCACATCACCGTCCTTGTTGACCAGCAGGCGATTGCTCCCGCCAGCGGTGGCCAGTTTGCTGCGTTCAAGTGCAACGGCTGAATACAGGGACAGATCAAGACCAAACCCGACCGCGCCCTGAGTCAAACCTGAAACATAGTCCAGCTTGAAGCCTTGAACCCACGCGGTGCGGTCACGGACAGCGCGTAGTCCGTCGGATGTATGAGCCTGATAGTAGCTGCCCTTGCGGCCGATTTCGTGTGAGTACCACTGGCGGGTGTTGAGGGTCAGGGAGCTGTCCTCGATAAAACCCGCTTCTCTGGCCACAGCCGGGGCCGGAATCAAAAAAAATACAGCACAAAGCCCTGCGGCCACTTGGGTCGAACGAACGCTATGCATGACTTGCTTCCTTTGTTTTTATTGTTTTTGTGAGGCGCACCCACGCCTTGCGCATGGGGCAAGGCGATAGTGATCAATCAAGAGGGGGGTCGACGTTGCTTGCTTAATACCCGTGCAACTCAAGTGTGGGAGCGGGCCCGCTCCCACACTTGAGTGAACAGCTTTGCGCTTAATAGCTAAGGGTTTGTCTGTCGACTGTATGGGCTTCGATATCTTCGGCTGTCAGCCAGGTGCGTTTGTTTTTCAGGTCACCGTAGAGGGCCAATTGGTCGTCGAAGTGCCTGGAACGGCTACCGTCTGGTGCAATAAAGCCTGATTGCCCGGGTGCGACGACTTCAAAGCCTTGCACGCCATCGCCGGTAAACACGGTGAGGTTGTTTTCAGTGCCGCGGTTCATCGCCAGGCGGTTGCTCATTTCTTCCTTTTCACCCGCCTGGGGGATACCCAGGAAGTTCTTCGCGGCGTAAGTGGTGTGGGCAATCCCGGTGCGCCAACTGGCAACCTGCGGCCCTTGCTCCGCACTCAGTTCATCGATACTCAGCTGCAAGGCCTTGAGCATCAGGGCATCGACATCCTTGCCCTGGAACAGGTCGAAGCCGTTGGCTTTCTCGGCGGCGGTGGCGATCATCGCCTGATGCATGACCTTGGTACCGACGTTGATATTCTGGCTGCCTGGCGTGCTGCTGCCCGGTTTGAAGTGCCCGCTGGCGAGAAACAGATCGGCTTGTTCTTTGGGTAACACGTCACCCAGCGACAGCGTCAGCATATGCTTGAGCCAGGCGCGGAAAATGGGGGTGGCGGCCGAGTCATAGCGCCCGTCAGCGTCGCTATCAAGTTCCTGGTAATCCCATTTGGCAAGGATGGCAGCCGCTTCCCGCACTTTTGGCTGGTCGCTTTGCCCGGCGGCCTTGACCAGGCGCGGTACAAAGAACCGTGCATTCGGGTCTTCAAAACCGGCTTCCATCATCAGGTTCCAGGCCTGGTCAGGGGTGAAGGCGGGGCGGCTGTCGAGACGGGTGAACAGCGTCTGGATGCGGTCAGCGTTGTTCCAGGAATACCACCATTGATCCGGGCTTGGAAAACCTTCGGCAGGTCGGTTGTTCCAGTTGGCGATGTAACCCGTTTTCGGGTTGTAGACTTGCGGGTTGGTGGCAAACGGCATAAAGCCCTGCCACTCGAAGTCACCGTTGCCCGACACCGGCAAACGGCTGTCGTGACCTTGCACACGCACCGGATAGCGCCCGCCGAGGGCGTAGCCGATATTGCCCTGATTGTCGGCGTAGTACCAATTGACGTTGATGGCCGAATGCTGGACCTGATCGGCCCATTGCTCGTGGTTTTTCGCTTTGCTGACCTTGTTCCAGCTCATCAGGGTCGCGACTTCCTGGCCTTCCCAGCCGCGACGTTTGGCATAAGCAACGCCAGCTTCTGGCTGGTACTCGACAACGGCGCCCTGAACGCTGCGGTACACCGTGATCTGCTGGCTTTTTTCACCCTTGATATCGACGCTTTCGACGCGTTTCTCAAAGGGGCGATAGCGCCCTTGGTAGAGATATTGTTCAGGGTTTTTCGGATTCAGTTCGAGGCGATACAGGTCGACGTTGTCGCCTGCGCCCCAGGTACTGCCCCAGGTGATGTCCTTGTTATAGCCGAACTCGACCATCGGGTAGCCGAACGGGCTATTGCCTACGGCGTCATAACCGGCACCGTGCAGGCCGATCGAGTAGGTGTAGGCGGGCTGGAAGAAGCCGAACTGCGGGCCATTGATAAGGATCGCCCTGGCATCCCTGGACTTTTGCCCGCCGAGCACGATGATATTGCTGAAGGCCCGCTCCCTGGGGGCTTCCCAGGCCGCAGCCGGCTCGTTGAGCGCGAGTAATGGCAACGGTTTGAGCGGTTGCTGCGCGGCAACCGGGGTTTTCGCCGGTACATAGGCCCCATCGCGCAGAGACGGTTGCCACTCGCCCTTGGGAATAGTGGTGGGGGCGTCCGGGTTATCGACGGCCAGCAGCTTGTCGAAGATTGCCTTGCCGTTTGCCTGCCCGTTCAGCTTGATCAACCCATCTAGCAACTGCTGGTTTTGCAGCTCGGAGTTATAGTCGCCGAAGCGATTGATCATCGAGCCGATAAACACCATCGCCACGTCGAAAGAGGTCCAGCGCTGTGGGCTGAAACCATTGTCGATAAACTGTTTGGGCATCAGCGTACCCGGATTGCGGTCGATCTCATCCAGCCACTTATTGATGCCTTGGGCATAGCCTTCGAGAATATCCCTGTCAGCCTTGGGCAACTTCGCCAGTTGAGTCTTGATGTTTTGCGGCGAGTAGTTTTTCCGAATGCCGATATCGAAGCTCACGTAATCCTTGCCCAAGGCCTGCGCCACCTGGCCCTGGGTACTGCGCCGGGACATTTCCAGCTGATACAGGCGATCTTGCGCGATGGCATAGCCATAGCCGTAGAACACGCCATACACCTCATTGGCGTAGACGTGAGCCGTACCGTATTCATCACGCTTGATCGTGACATCGCCAGCCAGAGCGGGAACAAGGGGAGCCCCCAGAACAAGGACGGCACACAGCGGCATGGCAAGGCGGGGCGACAGGAGAGATCTCATGGAATCCTCTGATTGTTATTATTCGATACGCAAATATATTTTTGCTGGATAAAAAGGTATCACTTGTGCGCGACGGACGTCAAATGCCCGCCCCACTGGGTGATCCTGGTATGGCGCGCGCGAATGGTCGACGCAGGGCATCAAGGTAGGGGGGCAGGGGGGGAGTTCGTTTGGCGGATCGCCTGGGAAGGTATGGCTGTGCAGCGGCTAGATCTTTTTGTGGTTGATTGAAAATTTTTCTCAGGACTTGATAGGGCAAGCGTCCCTGGCTGCGTGACCTGTGCGATTCATTATTCTTGTATTGCTCAAGCAGCAAACACGGAACATTCATATGAGCTGAATAAAAATCATTACAATGCAATAGATGGTTTTGTTTTGTTTTCGAGGCGGTGGGTTAGTTAGGCTAAGAACATAATAACCTGACGCTATTGCATGGCCCGAGGGTGTACCAGAGCGTAGCGTTGCTCCTTGTTGATTGCCGATCGGTGAAACACTTGCAAGCGCAGGTGCGCCTTCTGCCCTAGGAGACGATTGAATGTCGGCTTTCGAAGTTCAGCATATTGACCACATTGTCCTGCGTGTTAAGGCGCATGGAGCGCAGTGTCGGTGTCGTTGAAGCCGGGTTTTATGATCGCCGAGGGTTCGTGCAGGGGCCATCTGGTCGAAATTCTGCCACAGTACAGGTCTCTCGAACTGAGGATTAACGTTGTATGCACAGCCACAAGACTGTTGGGAATCCCGTCTTTGGCGGGGCCAGCAACGAAACTATTTGTACATAGAAGGGCGCTTTTATTGATAGTCGAGTCTATCTATTCGTTATTGTAATAACGTAAGAGCCAGACGCTATAGGATGGCCTGAGGGGGTAACCAAGGCATAACTTTGCTCAGGCTTTTTGGCCGCTAACGTGTTGGCAGCGACCCGCTTCAAGCTGGCTCGCTGATGATTGCTGGCGCCGACGCCTTGAACTGTTGCGGCGGCCTGACCATAAACATCCTGGTCAGAAACGACTTGTGGGCAATTAGACAGTTTTACAATATTCAATTGCCTTGAATGCGTGCAAGGCGCCTCGACAATACTGCCGCTAAAGTGAATAACGCCTGACACCACTGGGGGGGCGGCGTAACATGTTCCGATCAAATTGAACAATAAAACGAAATGGCCGGTGGTCAATATTTTCTGGTTCATATTCAAATTCCCACGGTAAATATTGTGTCTTAACCATTGTAGACGGAGCCTGTTTACTCAAGTACAAACTGGGGGTTTTCGTGATTACTGCGGTAAAACGCTCATCCTGGGGAAAAATAACAAGGGGAGGGTTGGCGTTGGTTGACTTCTGGCCATCTTGATATTCAATTTATAGTGAATGCCTTCAATAAATTTTTGTTAAAACAAGACTCTGATTGTGTGTGGGGGGAGTGTTTTGCATTCCCGTGCAGACAACTGATGGTTGAAAGCAATGGTTTGGGTTTTGCCTGATTCACTTCTGTTTCAGAAGCTTGATAAATATTTTGGTATAGGGGGGGCAGAGCAGGCTCTCACTTTTTTCGAAACGCGCTCTAGAGATCCAACAAAAGCCGAGACGTCTTGAAGGGCTTTGCGAGGTTTTTGTGGCCAGTTCGCAGTGCCAGGGTAACAACGGTCAGCAGCATCACCGGTATTTGCCCCGAGTCGAGCAGGAACGCGTCTGCAACGGCTGCAGTGACTTTTTCAGTGAACTTGTTAGTCTGCGGTTGGGTGTCTTGAATTTTCGGTACGTTGGCAGGACGCCAGGGCAGGGGTAAAAACAGAGTTGCGGAGCGGTCTGAATTTTTGCGGTGTAAAAAACAAAGGGCCTGCACGAAGAATCTCATGCAAGCCCTTGATTTGTTTGGTGCCCGAAGCCGGAATCGAACCGGCACGTCCTTACGAACGGGGGATTTTAAGTCCCATGCGTCTACCAATTTC
>Ga0302347_1000782_pt1 | contig 44681 bp, 31 predicted proteins | sample PhyWR1_FD_202178 | JGI IMG/M metagenome (GOLD analysis project Ga0302347, IMG submission 202178) | Leaf surface microbial communities from wheat plants in UC Gill Tract Community Farm, Albany, California, United States - DLSL W.R1 (v2)... | ecosystem: Host-associated > Plants > Phyllosphere >... | reverse complement strand
ACCCGTGAAGTGGTGACGGCCGACGGCACCAAGACCAATGTCGTGATCACCATCAACGGCACGAACGACGTTCCCACCTTGGGCGCGGGCGTGAGCGCGGTGACCGAAGATGTGGCGGTGACGAACGGCAAGCTGTCGACTTCGGGCACGGTCTCGATCTCTGACATCGACACCGGCGAAAGCAGCTTCAAGGAAGGTGCGGTGTTCAACGGCAGCGGCACGGCGCTGGGCACGCTGGTGTTCAACACCAACGGCAGCTACAGCTACACGGTCGACAACAGCAAGGTCCAGTACCTCAAGGCCGGCGAGTCGGTGGTGGAAACCTATACCGTCACCAGCAAGGACGGCTCGGCGACCAGCACCATCAAGATCACCATCAACGGCACCAACGATGTGCCGACGCTGGGCTCGGGCACGGGTTCCGTGACGGAAGATCTGAATGTGGTGGACGGCAAGCTGGTCGCTTCCGGCACTGTGTCGATCTCGGATGCCGACACCGGCGAAAGCAGCTTCAAGGAAGGTGCAGTGTTCAACGGCAGCGGCACGGCGCTGGGCACGCTGGTGTTCAACACCAACGGCAGCTACAGCTACTCGGTCGACAACAGCAAGGTTCAGTATCTGAAGGCCGGTGAATCGCTGGTGGAGACATATACCGTCACCAGCAAGGACGGCTCGGCCAGCACGACCATCAAGATCACCATCAATGGAACCAACGAAGCTCCGGTGGTGCAAGCCGTTTCAGGCACAGCGCCCGAAGACAACATCGTGACTGTCGTGCTGCGCGGCACGGACGCCGATGGCACTGTGGCGAGCTTCCAGCTTGCCAGCCTGGCGGCCAACGGCACGTTCTACAAGGATGCTGCCGGCACGGATGTGCTGAAGCTGACGGATGTGTTGACCGCGGCCGGCGACGGTACGGCGAAGATCTACTTCAAGCCCGCGGCGGACTGGAGCGGAACGACCACTTTCGACTACAACGCCAAGGACAATCTGGGCCAGGTCTCGACCAGCCCGGCGACGGGCACCGTCACGGTGACTCCTGTGGCTGACACGCCTGTGGTCAATGTCCAGGTGGGCAGCGGCTCGGCACCGGTGACGACATCGATTACCGCCAGCACCGTGGGCACGGCCAGTGCGGGCCACACCGTGACGGCGAAAAATGCCGATGGCGGCAATGCCTCCGTCAGCATCGTCACCGGGACGAACCACGATGGTTTCGGCGTTTCGGGGGCGATCACCACCAACACGGCGGCTGCTTCGGAAGAGCTTGCGGGCAACGGCAGCAAGTCCGAATCGCTGACCATCGCCTTCAACGTGCCGGTCACGAAGATCACCGTGCAGTTCGCCTGGCTGGCCAGCGGCGAGCAGGCGCGCTATGTGATGTATGACGAAGCCGGAAATGTGATCAAGACGGCGACGGTGCAAGGCGTGACCGACACCGTCGACGAGCAGTTCTCGCTGACTGCGCCGGTGGGCACGACCATAGGCAAGATCGTGTTCGACGCGCCGCGCAACGGCGACGACTATCTGATCCACAAGGTCACCTACACCACAGCCACCACCTATCCGCTGACCATCACCGCCGATCCGCGCGATGTAGACCATTCGGAGACCATCTCCAAGGTGGTCGTCGAAGTGCCAGCTGGTGTGACGCTGTCTGTGGGCACACAGATCGATGCCACGCACTGGTCCTTGCCATTGACCAGCAATGGCAGCTACGCGGTGAGCGTCGATGCAGCCACCAAGGCGATCACGATCACGGGACTGAAGATGACGGTTCCCGAGAATGTCAGCGTGGGTGAAGTGAAGGTGGTGGCCACGGCCTCGGACGGCTCCAGCACGGCCGAAGGGTCCTATACCTATCACGGTGTGCCGGTGGCGAATGACGATACGGCGACGGCGACGTTGACCTCGAGGAGCGTGACGGCGGCGTCGACGCAGACGACGCTGGCGAATTTTTCGACGGGTGAGACCAATGCATGGAAATATGCCAGCGACACACGGGTGGATAAGGACACCGCTGATTTCTCGACCAATGCGATCCTGAAGTCCGACACGACCAAATGGCTGTCCAGCTCCCTCAACAGCTCAACGTTGGACGCCCAGATCAGCTCCAATGCGCTGGTTCTGATGGATAACAACGGCCGTGCCTTGGGCGATGCGCAACTGGCGACTCCGGTCTACACCTCCACAGTGGCTGGAACCACGCTGCAGTTCAAGGTGACGGCGCTTGCCAACATGACGAATTCCAGCGATTGGGCGAGTTGGGCGCTCTACAAGAGCACAGACGGCGGAGTCAACTGGGCCGCGCAGCCGGTGCAAAGCGCGCTGATCACGGGGGCCGCCACCATCACCACGAGCGCGCTCGATGCGAACGCCACCTATCGCATCGTCTTGACCGTGCATGAAGGCAGTAGCAATAACAACGACGCCGCTGTGACGTTCGATGATTTCGTAGCCATCGTCCCCGGCGCGACATCCATCCAGTGGACCAGCTCGGCCATCAACGGCTCGGTAACGGCCAATGACACCCTCGGCACGCTGGGCGAAACCTCGGCGCTGTCGGTATTCAACGGTTCAAGCTGGGTCAGTGCAACTGCCGGCGGCACCACCGTGAACGGCAGCTACGGCACGCTGGTGCTCAAGAGCGATGGTTCCTATACCTACACACCGACGGCCAGCGCCGCGGGTGCGGGCAAGGTCGATCACTTCGAGTACAAGCTGACCCAGGCCGATGGCGACAGCGCGACCGCGAATCTCGACATCAACATCGAGGCAACGGGTCCCGGCGCGCCGAGCACCTTGTCCGCACGCATGGCGCTGACCAGCACCGAGACCAGCGAGCATGAAGTGCACAGCACCTCGTCCAGCGACACGCTGCTGGGTACGGCCGACGACGACCTGTTTGTCTGGCACCAGGGTGATGCCGGCACGGTTGCCAGCCCGGTCACGGATGTGGTCAAGAACTTCGGCGCCGCGGGCAACGACAAGCTGGATCTGGCCGATCTGCTGCAAGGCGAAGAGGCCGCGAACGATCTGAGCAAGTACCTGCATCTCGAGACCCGCACCGAAGCCGATGGCAAGACCATCGATACGGTGATCAATGTCTCGACGGCCGGCACGCTGGATGCGGCAGGCAACGGCTTCAACCAGCAGATTCTGATCGAGGGCGTGAACCTCACCGGTACCAGCCATGATCAGAACACCATGATCAAGGAGCTGATCGAGCAGGGCAAGCTGAAGATCGACCACAGCGGCAGCTGATGACAAGCGCCATGGGACCGACGGCCCCATGGCGCCGCGCAGGCGAGGGCCTTGCGCCCAAGTGTCGATGCGATTGGTTACAGTAGTGCGCTATCCACGCCGCTGTTTGAGCATTCCCGCAGGCGCCCGGGCCACACAACGGCGGGTGCAGGCTTCTGATCATGCCTTTCCATTGAGCCTTTTGCCTTGCCCTTCGCCACCGCGCCCTTTGCGTCTATCGCGCAGGGCCTGGCTTGGCTATGGCGCCGCGGCCTGTGGCCTCGGACTGCTGCGCGGCGGCCGGGATGCGATCGCGTTTGATTTCGACGCGGGCCGGTTGCAAACCGGCATGCAGTCGCGCTATGGTGCCAAGGGAGCGCAGGCGCTGCGGCAGTGGTTTGACATGCTGCAGCAGCAGACCGGCAAGCCGCTGCAGCAGCAACTGCCCGCGGTCAACCAGTTCTGGAACCGCGCCGTGGTGCAGACCGAAGACAGCGTGCTCTGGTCGCAGCCCGACTACTGGGCGACGCCCGTGGAAACGCTGGGCCGCGGGGCCGGCGATTGCGAGGACTATGTGATCGGCAAGTATTTCTCGCTGCTGCGCCTGGGCGTGGCCGAGGAGAACCTGCGCCTGATCTATGTGCGCGCGCGCATGGGCGGAGTGGGCAGCACGCAGAGCATTGCGCACATGGTTCTGGGCCACTACGCGACACCGACGGCCGAACCCCTGGTGCTCGACAGCATGCTGGACCCCATCCTGCCATCCAGTCAGCGCCGCGATCTGACGCCTGTCTTCAGCTTCAATGCGCAGGGCGTGTATGTGGGCGCAGCGCAGCCGTCACCGGTGGAGCGCATCACGCGCTGGAGCGATCTGCTGGCTCGCATGCGCCAGGAAGGATTTTTGCCATGAATCAAATGGTGCAGGTACAGGCCAATGCGTGGCCAGGCACAGAGAGGGCCGCAAGATGTCTTTGTTGAAACAACTTTTGATCAGCGTGACCGTGGCCATCGTGGCCATTCTGATCGGCACGCTGGCCTTCAGCATCGGTGCCGCGCGCGAGTATCTCGACGGGCAACTGCAGTCCGAAGGCGAGAACGCTGCGGCGTCGCTGGCCTTGTCGCTGTCGCAGCCCGCGAACCAGGACCCGGTCACGCGCGAATTGCTGATGATGGCCTTGTTCGACAGCGGGCAGTTCCGGCTGATTCGCCTCACGTCGCCGCAGGGACAGACGCTGTTCGAGCGCAGGCGTGGCGCAGGCGATGGCGCGAAAGCGCAACGCCAGCACGCGCCCCAATGGTTTGCCGCGGCCTTGCCGCTGCACCGCGCCACGGCGGAACGCGCGATCAGCGACGGCTGGACCCAGGTGGGCCAGCTGACGCTCGAAGTCGACGACAGCTATGCGCGCGCGGCGCTGTGGGGCAGCAGCGTGCGCATGGCAACACTGGTCGTAGGTGCGGGCCTGGCCTGGGCGCTGTTCGTCGTGCTGTTGCTGCAATGGTTTCGCAAGATGCTGCAGCGCGAGATCGCCACGCAGGTGCAGGCGATCGATGCGGGCAGCGCCGCCCAGACTGCGCCCATGGAGCGGTCCATCGTGGCCGAGCTGATGCCCGTGGTGCGCGCCATTGCCGATACGCGCGAGCGCGTGCAGGCGACTTCCATGGAGCAGATCGCGCGCATCGAATCGCTGGAGCTCGAAGTCAACTGCGATCCGGGAACGCAATTGCCCAACCGCAAGTACTTCGTCAACGAACTGCGCCGCGCGCTCAGCGGCGACGCGGGCCGTGAGGCCAATGGCTATGTGATGCTGTTTCGCCAATGGGACCTGTTGGCGCTCAACGCCCAGATGTCGCGCGCCAGCGCCGACGCCTGGCTCGCGTCGGTGCTCGAGCATGTGGGCCAGGTGCTCAAGCAGCAGGCCGATGGCGGCCTCCTGCTGGCGCGGCTCAATGGTTCCGACTTCGTCGTGCTCATGCCCGGCCTGGCCGGGCCGCAGGCGATGTCGCTGGTGCAGCAGATCCGCCAGGTGCTGCTGTCGATGCGCGCACGGCTCGCGGGCGGCCAATGGTGCCGCTGGAGTTTCGCGCTGACCGATTATTCGCCCTCGAGTTCGGTGACCGGCGTGCTCTCGCGCCTGGACTATGGGTTGATGCGCGCCGAAAGCTCGGGCCAGGCGGAAGTCGAATACGTGGCCTATGGCGACGACGAAGTCGTCTCGAACATGGCCGGCGAAACGCTGTGGCGCCAGATGCTGATCGAGGCGCTCGAAGCGCAGGCAATGCTATCGCTGGCTGTGCAGCCTTTGGTGCTGAGCGGCGCGGAACGCACGCTGATGCGCAGCGAAGCGTCGCTGACCTTGAACGCCGCGACCGGCGAGGCCATGATGGGTTCGCTCTTCCTGCCGGTTGCGGTGCGGCTGGGCCTGTCGGCCGATTTCGATTTGCGCGCCGTGGCATTGGGCCTGGCCTGGCTGGAGCAGCGCAGCGATGCCGAACTGGTGGTGCGCATCTCCCTGCCTTCGCTGGCCCAGCCCGATTTTCTCGCGCGTCTGCGCGAAGTGCTGCAGACCGCGCCGCGCCTGCAGCGCCTGTGTCTGGAGCTCGATGCGCATGGCCTCGTCGCCTATCCGCAGGAGGTGACCGAGTTCTGCGGCGCGATGGCCGTGGCCGGCGTGGGCGTGGGCCTGCGCCGCCTGGACCAGCAGCCCATGGCGCTGCCGCATCTGCATACCCTGGCGCTGCGCTATGTGAAGCTCGGTGGCGACTTCGCCGAACAATCCTGGCAAAGCCCGGGCGCACTGCACCTGCTGCAGGCCATGCTGCAGACCGCGGCCACACTGGGCGTCCAGGTGGTGGTCACCGACTCGGTGAACGCCCAGACATTGCGCATGCTGCTCGCGAACGATGTGCTGACGCCCGCAATTTGAGCTGGGGGGCAAAAAAGTGCGTAGTTTCCTTGGAGCCCTGTTTTATGCTGCTATACTTGCGGCTTCAACGACAGGCGCGTAGCTCAGCTGGTTAGAGCACCACCTTGACATGGTGGGGGTCGTTGGTTCGAGTCCAATCGCGCCTACCAAATAACCATTGGTAAAAAAGCCTTTCAGATCCACGGTCTGAGAGGCTTTTTTCTTTTCGGGCGCGTTGTCCGTCAGCCGCGCGGCGGCGCATCGAGATGGCGTGAAAAGCTGTTGATGCTGCCGTCGTACCGGAGCTTCACGCCGTCCAGGAAGAAGCTGGGCGTTCCCTTGACGCCGAAATCGTTGTAAGCCTGATCACTCAAGCGCTGCAGCGCCCGCAGCGCATCCGCATTCTTCATCGCACGGTCGCAGGCTGCACTGTCCACGCCCGATTGCGCCGCGATTTCGCGCAGCACTTTTTCCCTGTCCTTGGCCGCCATGATGTCAGCGCGTTTTGCGCGAAAGCGCGCCAGCGTTGCATCCCTGCGCATCAGGCCGCTGGCGTCGGCGATCAACAGGATGGCGCCATCGACGGCATTGTTCACCGTGGGGCGCAGCGCGATCCTGAGCCGGCCGCTGTCGACGTATCTGGACTTGAGCTGCGGCAGCACCTGCTCCTCGAACCGTATGCAGGGTGGGCAGGTCGGCGAGCTGTAGACGATCAGCGTGGAAGGCGCGTTGCCGGCGCCGATGAATCGATCCGCCACGCCGTCAGGCTGCATGAGCGCGGCACCGGCGGCGGCGGGCGTCGCGGCGGAGGCCGTCGCTGTGCCCGCGAGGCCCAGGCACAAGGCCGTGAAAAGAAAAACTCTGGTTTTCATGGGTTCTGGAAAAGCCCGGCTTGCCGCCAACGCCGATGGGCAAATGGCAGCTCGCAAGACTGGGTTGAGTGGGATGGAATAAGCCGACCGCCTGGCTTGAAATCGCCGCTGCGTCGGCCGTGGCGCATGCTAGGACGGTCTTGCCGGTGCAGCCATCGGGGGCAACCCTGGGCAGCGGCGCTCCATCATCGGGGCCGATGGGCGCTCTGTTCTCCCGCGCCGTCGCCTGCTGAAAGCAGCAGCGCACCGACGATCAATGCCTGCATGCCGCGCGTGAATTCCACTTCCATCTCGGCTTCTTCCGCGGCCCGGTCCGCGTCGACCACGGGCTCCTGCGCAGCGACCGAGTACACCGTGTCGGCGGCCGCAAAGCAGTGAAATGCCACCGTTGCCAGCAGCCATTGCGCGCGCTCCTGCGCAATGCCGTAGGCCTGGGCGATGTGGCGCTGGTGCGATTGGATCTTCTCGATGACAGCATCGGAGGCCGCCATGCGGCGCAGCATATAGGGCGTGACCCCCGGATGCGCCTTGACGAACGCCTGTATCGAGGCGCTGAACAGCGTGAGGTAGACGTGCAGCCCTTCGGGGTCGTTGCCCAGGGCCTGGGGAATCCGCCAGCGGCGGATGATTTCATCGGCCACCAGCTGCTTGAGTGCTTCCAGGCTGGCCACATGCTTGTACAGGGCCATGTGGCTCACGCCCAGCGCCGCAGCCACGCCGACAAACGTGATGTTGCGCAGCCCCAGCGCGATGCCGGCGTCGGCAATGCGCGCATGGGTGATGGAGGGCGGGCGGCCGCGTCCGCGCGCGGGGGGCAGGGATGTTGTTTCCATGTTCATTTCAGTGGGGCAGAACTACAGCATCTTAATTAGTTTAGTATCATGCAACTAATTCTGATTCTCAATTACGTACCGTGTCTTTGTTGTTTCTTTATTGGCGGCCATTCTGCGCGCTAACGGGTTGCGCCGACCCTTGCATGCTTGTGTCGGTGCCATGAGTACCCGCGCGACCCAGGAACCCGGGCCGATTTCCCGGGTGCTGCGGCCGATCCGCGGCGCGCTGATTGCCGCGGCGTCGCTGTCGGCACTGGGCGCCGTGCTCACGCTGGTGCCGCTGGCCGCAATGGCGCATATCGCGGCCCTGGCGCTGGGCGCGGCCGGCGCGCCGCCCGACACGCTGTGGCCCATGCTCGGCCTGAGCCTGGTGTGTCTTCTAGCGGGCATGGCGGCGATCTCGGCCGGCGAACTGGTGGCGCATCTGGCCGACAACCGGCTGACCCACCAGTTGCGCCTGAGCGCCGCACGGCGTCTGGCGCAGGTGCCGCTGGGCTGGTTCACCGACCGGGCGTCGGGCGAAGTCAAGCAGGCCATGCAGGACGACATAGGCACGCTGCACGAACTCACGGCGCATTTCTTCACGACGGCCGGACGCGCTGCAGGGGCGGTGCTGGCCGGCGCCCTCTATCTGCTGGCCATGGACTGGCGCCTGGCCATCGTCGCACTGCTGCCGTTTCCCGCGTTCTTCGCGTTCTTCGGCCGCGCGGTGAAACGCAGCGCGGCCAACATGGGCGAGCTCGCGGCGGCCATGGGCCGCATCAACAATGCGGTGGTCGAGTTCACGGGCGGCATGCCGGTGCTCAAGGCCTTTGGCGCGGCCGGCAAGTCCCACGGCGCCTACCGCGAGGCGGTCGATTCCTTTGCGCGCGTGTTCACCGATTTCACGCGCCCGCTGGTCGGCTCCATGGCCAATGCCAACGCGATGATCGCGCCCGTGGCGGTGCTGGGCGTGGTGCTGGTTGCTGGCACGCTGTTCGTTGCGCAAGGCTGGATGGCACCCGTGGACCTGCTGCCGTTTGTGCTGGTCGCGCCTGGCATGTCGGCGCCGTTGCTGCTGCTGCACTACCTCACCCATGACCTCAACGCCGCGACCGGCGCGGCGCAGCGCGTGCATGCGCTGCTGCAGACGCCTGTATTGACGCAGCCAGCGCCCGCGCAGCGCGCGATTCCGGCCGGCGCCGAGGTGCGCTTCGAGCAGGTCGGTTATGCCTATGACAGCCAGCACAATGTGCTCACCGACATCAGCTTCACGCTGCGGCCCGGCACGGTGACCGCCGTGGTTGGCGCCTCGGGTTCGGGCAAGTCGACGCTGGCGCGGCTGCTGCTGCGCTTCTTCGATCCCACGCAGGGACGCATCACGCTGGGCGGCGCCGACCTGCGCCAGATGGAAAGCGCCGAACTGTATCGCCGCGTGGGCTTTGTGCTGCAGGAAGTGCGGCTGATCCATGCAAGCGTGGCGGAGAACATCGCGCTGGGCCGGCCCTCGGCCAGCGCCCAGGAGATCGAGCAGGCAGCGCGCGTCGCCAACATCCATGAACGCATACTGCGCCTGCCGCGCGGCTATGACTCGGTGGTGGGCGAGGACGCCGAACTGTCGGGCGGCGAGCGCCAGCGCGTGAGCATTGCGCGCGCCGTGCTGCTCGATGCCCCCGTGCTGGTCCTGGACGAAGCCACGGCCGCGGCCGACGCCGAAAGCGAACTGGCCATCCAGGAAGCGCTGTCGCGCATCGCCCAGGGGCGCAGCCTGCTGGTCATCGCCCACCGGCTCGACACCATTGCCCATGCCGACCACATCATCGTGCTGGATGGCGGGCGCATCGCCGAGCAGGGCCGCCATGCCAATCTGCTGGCATCGGGCGGCCGCTATGCGCGGCTGTGGGCGCTGGGCGGCTACGCGCCGTCGCAAGAAGAAGCGGGTGGCGCATGCTGAAGACTTTCATCGCACTGTTGGGCGACGATGCGCGCGTGCTGCGCCGCTATGCCGCGCTGGCTGTCTCCTATGGCCTGGTCAGCGGGCTGACCATCGTCACGCTGGTGCCCATTCTTTCGCGCCTGCTCGCGGGAGACGCGCGCGCCGCGGCGCCCTGGCTGCTGCCGCTTGCCGCCGGCATGGCGGTCTGCTGGGCCTGGCGTCGCCAGGTGGAAAAAGCCGGCGTGGCCGTGGGCGTGGCCATCTTGCAGAGCGCGCGCCAGCGCGTCGGCGACCATGTCGCGCGCCTGCCCGTGGGCTGGTTCACGCCAGGCAACACGGCGCGGCTGTCCCATGTGCTGACCCAGGGAATGATGGCCCTGGCGCAGCTGCCCGCGCATGTGCTCACGCCCGTGATCAGCGGTGCGGTGACGCCGCTGGTGATTGTCGTTGCGCTGTTCATGCTGCATGCGCCGCTTGGGCTGATCGCGCTGCTGGCCCTGCCTCTTCTTGCGGGCATGTCGCTGGCCGCGGCGCGGCTGGGGCGGCGCGCAGAGCAGGCCTATCACCGGCATTTCGCCCGGACCAGCCAGCGCATGGTCGAGTTTGCCCAGGCGCAGTCGGTGTTGCGCGCGTTCAACGGCGATGGCGGCGGCACGCGGCTGCTGGAGCAGGCGATGGCGCGACAGCGCCAGGCGGGCGCGCGGCTGATCTACCTGTCCACGGCATCGGCCGTGCTCAACGCCTGGACGGTGCAGGCGATCTTTGCCGCGCTGCTGGCCGCTGCCATGCTGTGGCTGCAGGCCGCGCCCGACAGCGCGACGCTGATTGCCGCCGTGGTCGCGCTGCTGCTGGTCAACCGTTTCATCGATCCGCTGCTCGATGTCGCCAGCTATGGCGAAGTGCTGCGCGCAGTGCGCGGCCAGCTGGACGCGGTGGGCGAGATTCTCTCTGCAGAGCCGCTGCCCGCGCCGGTGCAGCCGCAGGCGCCGCGCGATGCGTCGGTGGAACTGCGCGATGTGGCGTTTTGCTATGCGGCCGGCCAGCCGGCGGTGCTGCAGGACGTGACGCTGCGCATTGCGCCGTGGAGCATGACGGCGCTGATCGGCGCCTCGGGCTCGGGCAAGACCACGCTGGCGCGGCTGATCGCGCGCTTCTTCGACGTGCAGCAGGGCAGCGTGCGCGTGGGCGGCGTCGATGTGCGTGACATGAAGAGCGAACAACTGGCCGCGCAGATCAGCCAGATCTTCCAGGACAGCGCGCTGTTTGCGGGCAGCATTGCCGACAACATCCGCATGGGCCGGCCCGGCGCCAGCGACGCCGAAGTGCTGCAGGCCGCGCACCAGGCGGGCGTGGCCGAGATCATCGCGCGCCTGCCGCAGGGCATCGATACGCCGGTGGGCGAGGGCGGGGCGCGGCTGTCGGGCGGCGAGCGCCAGCGCGTGGCAATTGCACGCGCGCTGATCAAGCGCGCGCCGATCCTGCTGGTCGACGAAGCCACGGCCGCGCTCGACGCCGAGAACCAGGCGGTGATTGCCCAGGCGCTGACGCGGCTGCGCGGCCAGTGCACGCTGATCGTCATCGCCCATCAGCTGTCGACCGTGGCCATGGCCGACCATATCGTGGTGCTGGATGGCGGCCGGGTCTGCGAGCAGGGCAGTCCCGCGGAACTCGCGGCCGCAGGCGGGCGCTATGCGCAGTTCCTGGCCCAGCGCCGCGCGGCCAAGGGCTGGCGCATCGCGCCGGCGCGCCGCTGATCCGACGGACTCGCACATGCGCTTGCTGCGTTCCGGCCTGCTGCCGCTGTTTGCCCTGCTGTGCCTGGCTTCGCTGCTGACAGGCGCGCGCCAGGTCGCCTGGGTCGACATCCTGTCGCTGTCCGACGACGCCTGGCTCACGCTCACCGCGAGCCGCCTGCCGCGCCTGGCGGCGCTGGTGCTCACGGGCGTGGGCCTGGCGGTCTGCGGCGTGGTGCTGCAGCAGATACTGCGCAACAAGTTCGTCGAGCCGGCCACCACCGGAGGGCTCGATGCCGCCAAGCTGGGCATCCTGGTCGCGCTGACGGCCGCGCCCGGCGCGGGCAGCGGCGTGCGCATGCTGTTCGCGCTGGCCTTCTGCCTGGCCGCCAGCCTGCTGTTTGTCGCCATCATCCGCCGCGTGCGCGCGCGCAGCACGGTGCTGGTGCCGGTCATAGGCCTGATGTACGGCGGGGTGCTCAGCGCCATTGCCGAGTTCTACGCCTACCGCCACAACATCCTGCAAAGCATGCAGGGCTGGCTGCTCGGCGACTTCTCGCGCATCGTGCAGGGCAACTACGAAATTCTCTGGCTGGTGCTGCCCATCGTCGCGCTGACCTATGCCTATGCCCATCGCTTCACGGTGCTCGGCATGGGCGAGGGCCTGGCCACCAGCCTGGGGCTCAACTACCGCGCCACGGTGCTGCTGGGCCTGCTGCTGGTCGCGGTCACGGTGTCGGCCACGGTGATCACGGCCGGGGCGATTCCTTTTGTCGGGCTGGTGATTCCCAATCTGGTGGCGCTGCGCCATGGCGATCACCTGGGCCGCACGCTGCCCGCGGTGGCGCTGGGCGGCGCCTCGCTGCTGCTGTTCTGCGACATTCTCGGGCGGCTCGTGGCCTATCCGTACGAGGTGCCCATAGGGCTGACCGCGGGCGGCGTGGGCGGACTGCTGTTCCTGGGGCTCGTTGTCTGGAGGCGGCGATGACGCGCAGCACCTTGTGGGCGGGCGCGGGATTGGCGGCGCTGGCGCTGACCTATGTGTTTCTGTTCTCGGGACTGGACTTCGGCTATGTCATCCCCAAGCGGCTGGTGCGCCTGGGCGCAATGCTGATCGGCGGCATCTGCATTGGCTGGTCGGCCATCATGTTCCAGACACTCACCAACAACCGCATTCTCACGCCGGCCGTCATGGGCTATGAAGCCGTCTATCTGCTGGCGCAGTCGCTGCTGGTGCTGCTGCTGGGAACGCAAAGCCTGGTGCTGCTGGGCGCGGGCGGCAACTTCGCGCTGTCGGTGGCGCTGATGCTGGCCTATTCGTGGCTGCTGCACCGCTGGCTGTTCCAGGACGGCCACAGCAATGTGTATTCGCTGCTGCTCGTGGGCCTGGTGCTGACGCTGGTGATGGGCACGTTCACGCAGTTCGTGCAGTTTCGCACCAGCCCGGGCGAGTTTTCCATGCTGCTGGGCTTCACCCAGGCGTCCTTCAACCGCGCCCAGCCCGAGCAGCTGCTCTATGCGGGCGCGATCGTGGCCCTGGTCTGCGCGCTGGGACTGCGCACCCTGCCCACGCTCGATGTGCTGGCGCTGGGGCGCGAGACCGCGATCTCGCTGGGCGTGGACTACCGCCGCGCGGTGCGCCTGCAGCTGGTGCTGATTTCGACGCTGGTCGCGGTCTCGACCAGCCTGATCGGGCCGACGGCCTTCATGGGCATCTTCGTGGCCAACACGGCCTATGCGCTGGCGCGCGGCATGCGCCACCGCGTGACGCTGCCCCTGGGCTGCGCCATTGCCGTGGCCATCTTCATTGCGGCGCAGCTGGCGGTGGAGCATCTCTTCAACTACCGCACCACGGTGGGCATCCTGGTCAATCTGGTGTGCGGCGCGTACTTCCTCGCGCTGGTCGTGCGCCACCGGGGCGCGCAATGACATTTTTCATTCAGCCACTTCCCAACTTCAGGAGAAAAACCATGAGTTTCACCTTCCGCGGCGCCGCCTTGCTGCTGGCCGGCATGACCGCGCTGAGCGCCTGCGCCCAGAGCGCCGCCGTGGCTGCCCAGCCGTTCACGCCTATGACGGTGCAGCACCAGCTGGGCAAGACCGTGGTCAGCAAGCAGCCCCAGCGCGTTGCGGCGCTCGACATGAACGAAGTCGACTTTCTCGACCAGCTGGGCGTGCCCGTGATCGGCATGCCCAAGGACTTCATTCCGCATTTCCTCGCCAAGTACCAGAACGCGCCGCGCGTGCAGGACCTGGGCTCCATCGTGCAGCCCAACGTGGAGCGGGTGCATGCGGCCCGCCCCGATCTGATACTGATCACCTCGCTGCAGGCCGGCCAGTACAAGGAGCTGTCGCAGATCGCGCCCACCATTCAGTTCGATGTCGACTACCGCAACAGCGCCACGCGCCACATCGAGGTCATCAAGGACCATCTGCTGACGCTGGGCCAGTTGTTCGGCCGGCAGGACACGGCGCGCGCCAAGGCCGCGGAACTCGACGCCAAGGTGCAGCAGGCGCGCCAGGCCACCAAGGACAGGCCCGAGAAGGCGCTGATCGTGCTGCACAACAACGGCGCCTTCAGTTCGTTCGGCCCGCAGTCGCGCTACGGTTTTGTCTTCAGCGCGCTGGGCGTCAGGCCCGCGGGCCCGGCCGCCGACACCGGTCTGCACGGCCAGCCGGTCTCCAGCGAATTCATCCAGCAGGCCGATCCCGACATCATCTATGTGGTCGACCGCACGGCGGTGATGGAGCGCCGCGCCGCGCTCGACGCCGACAGCCTGGGCAACCCGCTGCTGCGCCAGACCAAGGCCTGGAAGAACGGCCGCGTGGTGTTTGTCGACGCCCAGGCCTGGTACGTGACCGCGGCCAGTCCGACTTCCGTGCGCATCGTGATCGATGACGTTCTCAAGGCCTACCGCCCCTGACCTGCATTCCGGCCCTGACCAGGGCCTGATCCCCTGACGTATTCCTGTGCCAGCGACGGCGAGCTGCCGCCTGGAAACAGGAGTGCGTCTCATTTCAATCCACCTCAACTTCTAAGCGAGCATCCGATGTCCCGCATCCGCCGCACTTCACACTCCACCCCCACCGGCGCGTTCCTGCTGCGCCAGACCGCTGGCGCCGCGCTGGCGTTGATCGCCATCAGCGCGCAGGCCCAGTCGACCGAGACCGCGGCCACGCTGCCCACCGTCACTGTCTCGGGCCAGTCCGGCGGCGCCACCGCGCCCTATGCGGGGGGCCAGGTCTCCTCGGGCGGGCGCGTGGGCTTTCTGGGCGACAAGGACTTCATGGAGACGCCGTTCTCCACCATCAGCTACACCGAGAAGTACGTTGCCGACCGCCAGGCCAAGGACATCACGGAAGTGATTTCCGCCACCGACCCCGCGGTGTTCAGCAACGGCGTTTCCGGCGCCTGGAGCGAGAACTATTCGATACGCGGTTTTGCCTCGAGCACCAACGACATGACGTTCGGCGGGCTGGCCGGCATGGGGCCGTACTACCGCACTTCGCCTGAAATGTTCGAGCGCGTCGAAGTGCTCAAGGGCCCGTCGGCGCTGCTCAATGGCATGCCGCCCGGCGGCTCGGTGGGCGGGGCGATCAACCTCGTGCCCAAGCGCGCGGGCGACACGCCGCTCACGCGCTTCACGGCCACCTACCTGTCGGACTCACAGTTCGGCGGCCATGTCGATATCGGCCGGCGCTTTGGCGCGCAAAAGGAATTCGGCCTGCGCTTCAACGGCGTCTACCGCGATGGCGCGGGCCCGGTCGACAACCAGGACAAGAAGCTGCAGATGGGCGCGCTGGGCCTCGACTGGCGCCTGCAGCGCGCGCGGCTGTCGGCCGACTTCTACAGCGCCGACGACCACATCAACGGCCAGACGCGCGGCATCAGCCTGGCGCCCAACGTGGCGATTCCGCGCCCGCCCAGCGGCAGTACGCTGATCAACCCCGACTGGGCCTATGTCGACAGCAAGGACAAGGGCGCGATCCTGCGCGGCGAGATCGACATCGGCGACCAGATCACCGCCTATGGCGCGTTCGGCACGGCCAGGACCAACTACCAGTACAACGGCGCGATCTCGGCCCAGGTGCTCAACGCCGCGGGCGACTACCGCACGACCATGGGCCAGCTGGCCTTCGATGTCGACAAGAAGTCGGCCGAAGTGGGCCTCAAGGGCCGGCTGCAGACCGCGGGCATCAAGCACCAGTGGGCCTTGAACGCCACGCGCTACGAGCATGACCAGCACGACTACGGCCGCCGCTCGGTGCCCGGCGCGGACTGGACCACCAACCTCTACCACCCGGTCTGGGGCGCGGCGCCGGCATTCATCGCGCCGCCGGTCTCGCACACCGCGCTGGCGCTGACCAGCATTGGCCTGGTTGACACCATTTCGTTTGCCCAGGACCGCGTGCAACTCACGCTGGGCCTGCGCCGCCAGCAGGTCAAGAGCGACACCTACAGCACCGTCACGGGACTGCTGGCCACGCGCTACGACCAGAGCGAGACCACGCCCGCGGCCGCGCTGCTGGTCAAGGCCAGCGAGCGCGTGGCGCTCTACGCCAACTACATCGAAGGCCTGAGCCAGGGGCAGAGCGCGCCCCTCACCGCGGCAAATGCCGGAGATATCTTTGCGCCCTACAAGACCAAGCAGAAGGAAGTGGGCGTCAAGGTCGACATGGGCGAGTTCGCCCACACCTTCGCGCTCTACCAGATCGAGAAGCCCAGCAGCTACACCGACCCGGTGACCAACATCTTCTCGTTCGGCGGCGAGCAGCGCAACCGGGGCCTGGAGTGGAGCTTCTTTGGCGCGGCGACGCGCGGCCTGCGGCTGATGGGCGGCGTGGCCTATGTCGACCCCAAGGTCACGCGCACCACGGTCGCCAATGCCCAGGGCAAGCTGGCCACGGGCGTGGCCAAGCTGCAGGGCAAGCTGGGCGTGGAATGGGATGTGCCCGGCGCCGCGGGCCTGACGCTCACGGGCAATGCGACCGCGGTCTCCAAGCAGTACATCAGCGCCGACAACGGCCTGTGGGTGGGCGGGCGCACCACCTATGACCTGGGCGCGCGCTACGCGACCCAGGTCGCGAACCGTCCCGTGACCTTGCGCGCCGGCATCACCAATCTGACCAACAAGGCGTATTGGGGCATGCCGCTGCTGTCCAGCCTGGCGCTGGGCGCGCCGCGCACCTTCCAGCTGTCGGCCAGCATCGATCTTTGATGGCGGCAGCGCGAACGGCGTTGGGCCGTTCGCGCTGTGCCTGTCGAACGTAAAAGCCGTTCGCACCGCGTTTGTCGAACTTCACACTCCGTTCGCAGCGAGCTTGTCGATCTAAAAACTCCGCTCGCACTGATGTTGTCGACCTAAAAACTCCGTTTGCAGTGGGCTTGTCGACCTAAAAACTCCGTTCGCACTGAGCTTGTCGAAGTGCCGATGAACAACTCGGCACTTCAAACTGCGCTTCAGAAGTCGTAGCGCATGCCGACATTCACGCTGCGCGGCGCGCCCCAGGTGTACTGCACCCGGCCGAAATCACGCATGCCGGCAAAGTAGCTCTTGTCGAATGCGTTGCGCACGTTGAGGCTCAGGCTCAGATGGGCGTTGAGGCGATAGCGCGCCATCAGATCGACGACCCAGAACGACGGCTGCGTGAGCGGGCCGGCCGTGGTCTTGCTTTGCCAGCGCGTCGCCGCGCCCACGGTCAGGCCGCTGAGCGCCCCGCCCAGCTGGTAGGTGCTGCCCAGCTTGAACTGGTTTTTCGGCAGATAGGTGTAATTGTTCAGATTGCTGCTGTTTTGCACATAGCTGCCCTGGGCCTGCCAGCCGCGCGCGATTTCGCCCGACAGTTCGAGCTCGTAGCCGCGCTTGGTGACGCCCGACACCGAGCGGTAGAGGCTGATGCCGTCGGGAGTGACTTCACCCGTGGCTTCGGCCACGTTGTCGGTCTTCATCCAGAAATAGGCCAGACTGGCGTTGAGGCGCTTGTCGAAGAACTCGCCCTTGGCGCCGATCTCGCGTGTCTGGCCCTCTTCGGGGTCCAGCGTGCGGCCCTGTGCATCCACCGCACTTTGCGGCTTGAAGATGCTCGCATAGCTGCCATAGAGCGAGACGTTCTCATGCACATCGACCACCAGACCGGCGTACGGAGTGATGACATCGCTTTTCGCGAAGTCGTAGTTCGAATAGTCGTATGGCGTGAGATCGTACTGCTGGTAATTGGTGATGCGCGCACCCGCTATCAGCTTGACCGGGTCGGCCAGATTGAAGCGGCCCGCGGCATAGGCCGAATGGCGGCGCGAGCTGAAATAGCTGTGATTGTTCAGCGGGAGGCTGTCCAGATCAGCGGGACGCACGATGGCGGCGCCGCCGCCCGCGTAGTCGAAAGCGACGTTGCTGTAGCGCCTGTTGCCCGAATAGGTATTGGAGCTGGTGCGCGCGGCATCGACCCCGAACAGCAACTCATGGGTGCGGCCGAACAGCTGCACCGGACCCTGCAGGTCCAGCGCCAGACTGCGGTTCTTGTTGACGTGATCGCGTGCCCAATTGGTATCCACCACGGCCGGAATGCCCGTGAACCAGATGCCGCCTTCGCCGTCGGGCATCTCGGTTCTTTCATCGCTGGCGCGCAGCTTGGCGGTCCAGCCATTGCCGAAGCGATGCTCCAGGTTGGCAAACAGCGTGCGCGAATCTTGCGCATAGCCTGACCAGGGCGCGCCCACATTGAACGAGCGCGGCTGCAGGCCCATGTACTGGCCGTTGGCCGCATAGGCCTGGATCATGCTGGTGCTGCCCGCACCGTAGTACTCGCGCTGGCGCTGGGTGAAGCCGACATTGAGCAGCGTGCGCTCGCTCAGATCGATGTCCAGCGTGCCGAACAGCGTCTGGTTGCTGCGCTTGGCATGGTCGCGGAATTCCTTGCCGTCGGCGGCCGCGGCCACCAGACGGCCACGGATGCTGCCGCTTTCGTTGAGCGCCCCACCCAGGTCCACATCGGCGCGGTAGTTGTCCCAGCTGCCTGCGCCCGCGCCGACGCTGGCCTTGAACTCGTGCGCAGGGCGCTTGCGGATCATGTTGACCGTGGCGCCGTAATAGCCGTCACCGTTCATCAGGCCCGACGAGCCCTTGAGTACTTCGATGCGGTCCATCTCCACCATGTCGTCCATGGTGTAGAGCATCTGCGTGTTCGCATACCAGCCGCTGGCCATCTGGCGCAGGCCATCGACCTGCAGGTTGACGGCGTTGCCGCGCACCATGATGTTGTTGCCGTCGCCCTGGCGGTCGATGGTCACGCCCGGCGCCTGCTCCATCACATCGGTCAGCGTCTCGAGCTTGAAATCATCCATGCGCTGGCGCGTCATCACGCTGACCGACTGCGGCGTCTCGCGCAGCGTCAGGGCCAGGCCGGTGGCGCTGCGCGTCGGGCCGGTCTGTGTGTAGCTGCCCGTGCCTTCTGTCGTGCCGTCACTTTGTGCCTGGGCCTTGACCGTGACCATGTCCAGCTGGGCCGCCTCGCGCCCGCCGGCATCGCCAGACGTGGCCGCCGCCGAACTCCTGCGCACCACATACCCTCCGCCCGCGCCTGGAACGGTCTCGAGGCCATGTCGGGCGAGAACCGCTTTCAGTGCGGCCGGCACGCTGTAGCTGCCCGTCAGCCCCGGGCTGGTCTTGCCGGCCGTGAGCGCGCCGTCGAACGACAGCCAGATGCCGGCGCTGGTCGCGAGCCGGTTGAGCACCTGGTCCAGCGTGCCGGCCGGAATGTCATAGCGCACGCTGGCTGCGGCGCGGGCGCCGGTGCCTGCGTCCTGTGCCCAGGCCGCAGCGGCGGCCATGCAGATGCAGGCCAGCAGTGCGGCGTGGTGCAGCAGCTTCATGCGCGCGGCGCGGCCCTTGATTCCCTTGGTCATTTGACTTTCCCTCTCATTGTTGAAGCGGTGGACGCGCGCAGAACGCAGTCCTTACCTGTTTCCCGAACGAGATGGAAAAAGTGCTACGGCCAATGCAAAGAAGCGTCAGCCTGCGGGCCTGACCGTGACCCACCAGCGGGTGGTGGTCGTGATCTGCAGCGGCAGGGCCTGGGCCAGGATGCGCAGCGCATGGTCGGTGTCGTCGAGCGGGTAGACGCCGGAAACGATCAGATCGCGCACGCTCGCTTCGCAGCGCAGCACGCCGCTGCGGTAGCGGGCCAGTTCCGCGAGAAATTCTTCCAGGCGCATGCGCTCGGCGACCAGCACGCCCCGGCGCCAGGCGGTGGCATTTGCCGCCAGCGGCCCGATGGCTTGCACGCCGGCCTGGCTGAATCGCGCCTGCTGGCCCGCATCGACGCGCTGCCTTGCGGCCATGCCGCCGGTCGCCGGGCTGATCTCCACCGCGCCTTGCTCCACGCCCACCTCAATCCAGTCGTCGGTCTGGCGCACGCCAAAGCGCGTGCCCAGCGCGCGCACCGTGCCTTGCGCGGTCTGCACCATGAACGGCCGCGCGCTGGCATCGGCTGCCGTGCTGATGAAGATCTCGCCAGCCAGCAGCCTTACCTGGCGTTGTCGCGGCCCGTAATGCACATCGATGGCGCTGGCGCTGCCCAGCACGATGCGCGTGCCGTCGGGCAGAACGATCTCGCGGCGCTCGCCGCGTGCGCTGCTGTGGTCGGCGAGCATGCGCTGCCATGGCGAGGTTTCGCGCCCGGCATACGCGGCCAGGCCGCCGCCGGCGAGCAGGCCCGCGATGCCCAGCAGCGCGCGGCGGCGCTGCGGCGTGGCGCGGGCGCGCAAGGCCTGCGCTGCGGCCGGGCGGGCGAGCGACTGCAGCTGTGCGTCGGTGCGCTGCACCTGCGCCCAGGCCTGGGCATGCGCGGGCGCTGCGTCAAGCCATTGCGCAAAGCCGTCGCGCTCCTGCTGCGTGACTTCGCCCGACCAGAACGTGACCTGCCATTCCAGCGCCTGATGCAGGGCCGCGGCGCTGCTCATGCGGCCTCCGGGCTCAGCGCCGCATGGCAGGCAAGCGCGGCGCGCAGCATGTATTTGCGCACCGCGCCCACCGAGATATCCAACTGGGCGGCGATGGCCGCGTAGGTCAGTCCATCAAGCTGCGACAGCATGAATGTCTCGCGCACCTTGGCCGGCAGACCGCCCAGCGCCGCATCGAGCAGCAGCAGGGCCTCGAGTGCGAGGGCCCGCTCCTCGGGCGAGGGCGCCAGCGTTTCCGGCAGATGGGCCAATGCTTCGAGATACGCGGCTTCGAGCACGCGGCGGCGGTGCAGATCGATCACCAGGCCCTTGGCGATCTGCGTCAGATGCGCGCGCGACTGCGCGGCGTCGGGCATGCGCCCCGACACGAGAATCCGCACGAATGTGTCCTGGGCCAGATCGGCGGCGTCGAAAGCATTGCCCAGCCGGCGGCGCAGCCAGCCCTGAAGCCAGCCGTGGTGGTTGCCGTAAAGGGTCTGAAGGTCTTGTGATGTGTCGCCTGCCGACATGGAAAAAGCCGTCTGTCGCAGACGATTGTTAATGAGAACTGTTCTCATGTTAACAAAACTTGTGCGTCGCAGGTGCCAAGCTGTTGGCGTTTTCATGGATACGGATGCGGCTACGATCGGTTCTCCGTATTTCCTCTCCCTGAAAGAACCCCATGCAATTTGCCCTTGTTGCACAAGACTTCAAAGATGACGGCGCACTGGAGCGGCGCCTGGCCTGCCGTGAAGCCCACCTTGAACGAGTCCGCGTGCTGGCTGCCCAGGGCGGCTTCATCAGCGGCGGCGGCGTGCTCGACGCCAGCGGCAAGATGGTGGGCTCGAACGCCCATTTTTCCTTTGCCGACCGCGCGGCCTTCGACGCCTGGCTCGAGACTGAACCCTACATCCTGCAGCGCGTGTGGGAGAAGATAGAGATCAGCGAAGTGCGCTTGTTCAATCCCGCGGCGTAGAAGCGTCCGCCAGGATGTCAGGCGCGGCCATTGAAAGCGCCGCGCCTGCATGCTGCGTCGCCAGCCCCAGGGCAGGGCCGCGGATCCGGGCGCGGCATGGGACCAGCAGTTAAAGCTTGGGCGTGTACTTCAGCGTGAGCATCACATTGCGCGGATCGCCGTAGCTTGCGCCCGTGTAGCCTACATAGCCCGGCAGCACATAGCGCTTGTCGAACACGTTGTTGACGTTCAGGGCCACGTTGAGTTCGCGCGTGGCCTGGTACGACAGACGCAGATTGCCCACGGTGAAGCCCGCGAGCTTGAACGAGCGGTCGTAGCCCAGGGTATGGCTTTGCACGTTGAAGCCGCCGGCCACCGTCAGCTGGTTCCATTCGCCGGGCAGGCGGTACGAGGCCCAGGCGCGCAGCATGTGCTTGGGCGTGATGGTGCTGAACACCTTGCCTTGCTCTTCAGGGTCGCTGAGGAACTTGGTGGTGTTGAAGGTGTAGCCCGCCATCACCTGCAGATTGCGCAGCACTTCGCCGCTGACTTCGGCTTCGAAGCCCTGGCTGCGCACCTTGCCCGAGTTGCGCGAGCAGTACCAGCCGTCGCAGGCAAAGCCGGCTTCGAGGTCGTTCACGGCGCGCTTGTTGTGGTCGTAGCGGAACACGGCCAGCGAAGTGTTGACGCGGCCCTCGGCCAGTTCGCCCTTGAGGCCCAACTCATAGTTCTTGCCGATGATGGGCTCGAGCACATTGCCCGCGGCCGTGCGTTCCGACTGCGGCACGAACACGCCGGTATAGCTGCCATAGGCCGACCATTGCGGTGTGAGCGCATACACCAGTCCCGCATAGGGCGTGATCTCGCGCGAGGCCGTGGTGACCGAGCGCGTGCCGGCTTGCTTGTCGTCGTAGATCGAGTCGTACCAGCTCGCGCGCGCGCCCACGATGGCCGTCAGCGGCTCGGTGAGGCGGGTGCGCAGGCTGGCGTAGATGCCTTTTTGCTGCACGTCGTAGGCCGCGCGATACTGCCGGCCGCCGCTGGCCAGCATGCTGGCCACCGTGGGCTCGGGGCGGTTGTGGTCGATGGCAAACAGGTTGCCGCCCGCGGTGAACGTGCGCGCGAACATGTCGTCCGAGGTGTACTTCGAGTAGTTGGCGCCCACGGTGGTTTCGTGGCGCAGGCCCAGGGCCTCGAAGCGGCCGGTCACATAGGCGTCGAGCCCGACCTTGCTGGAGTCGAAGTCGGTGATCCAGTTGGCATAGGTCATGCCGCTGCCGTCGGCGGCCACGTCGCCGTGCATGCGCTGGTGCTTGGACGTGTTCTTTTCGCTCAGATGGATGGCTGCGACCTTGAGCTTCCAATCGGCGTTGAAACGGTGGTCCAGATCGGCGTAGAGCATGGTCTGCTCGATATCGCCGCGGTTCCATGCGGCGCCGGTGTAGGTGGAGCGCGGCAGGCCCACATCGCTGCCGTCGGCGCGCAGCGGCACGCCGTAGATCATGGGACGCGACTTGCTGTCAGAGTGGCTCAGGCCCACGCCCACCGTGGTGTCGGGGCTGATGTCGTAGTCGAGCGCCGCATACAGCGAGCGCGTGCGGTCGTTGACGAAATCGATGAACGAGTGGCCGCGGGCTTCGTCGACCACGAGGCGGCCGCGCAGCGTGCCTTCGTCGTTGAGCGGGCCGCCGGCGTCGAGCTGCAGGCCATAGCGGTCCCAGGAGCCGGCGCGCGCCGTGACCGAGACGGTCTTCTCCGACTGGCCGCGCTTGCGCACCAGATTGACCGCGCCGCCCGGGCTGCCCGTGCCTTGCAGCAGGCCCGAGGCGCCGCGCAGCACTTCGAGGCGGTCATAGAACACCATGCCTTCGGTGCCCCAGTTGCCCAGCGCGTAGTTGTTGCGCGGAATGGCCACGCCGTCGTACTGCCAGTCGTTGATCTCGAAGCCGCGCGCGAACAACACCATGCCCTGGCCCACGCCTTGCGCACCCACCATGCCGGTGACGTTGTTGATCGCCACGCGCAGATCGGTGATGGCCTGCTCGTCGAGCTGCTTGCGCGTGACCACGCTGACCGACTGGGGAATGTCCTTGAGCGACTGCGTGCCCTTGTTGATGGTCACGGCACGCACCGCCAGCGAGTCCGAACCTTCGGTCGTGGCGCTGCGCTCGGCGCGCGCCGAGACCGTCACCGCGGCCATGGTCACCGCGTTGCCTGCGGGAACGGAGGCCGCCGAACCCGCGGCCTTGCGCAGGACAAACAGGCCGTCGCCGCGCTGTTGCGCCTCCAGGCCGCTGCCCTGCAGCACGCGGCGCAGCGCCTCCTCGTTGCCGTAGCTGCCGCGCAGCCCGGGGCTGCGCAGGCCGTCGACCAGCGAAGGCTCGAACGACAGTCCCATGCCCGCGGCCGTGGACAGGCGCAGCAGGGCTTCGTCGAGCGGACCGGGTTCTATCGCATAGGCGCGCAGCACCGGTGCGGCGCCAGGGCTGGTCTGGGCAAACGCGCCGGGCAGGGCGCTGGTGGCCAGCAGCACGGCAATGGCCAGCGCGGAAGGCTGGAAACGAAGCGAGGGCTTGGAAGACATTTTGTCCTTTCGTCATGTACTGATGAACACGACGAACGAAACGCAAAAAGGTATCACGCCGGCATCAGGTGTCGGCGCGAATCGGCTCCACGGTCACCCAGTACGCGCTGCGCTCGCGCACCTGCACGGGCAAGGACTCGGCGAGCAGCTGCAGACTGCGCGCGCGCGCCAGCGCGGGAAAAGTGCCCGAGATGCGCAGCTCGGCGACATCGGGGTGGCAGCGCAGAAAGCCCGGGTGGTAGCGGTCCAGCTCGGCCACCAGGTCGGCCAGGCGCATGCGGCGCGCCACCACCATGCCCTGGGTCCAGGCTTCATCGGTCAGGCCCGCATGGACCTGGGGCTGGCCCATGCCGCCGGCGCCGAAGTCCAGCCGCTGGCCAGCTTTGACGCGATCCTGGCGGCCGCGCGCGTCGACTTCTACCGCGCCTTCGAACACCACCACGCGGCTGTCAGCATCGCCGCTCGCGCGGCGCACCGAAAAACGCGTGCCTATGGGGCGCACGCTGCCGTCCTGCGTCAGCACGCGCAGCGGCCGCGGCAGGGGCGCGGGGTCGGGCGCGCTGGTCACGAGAATCTCGCCGCCCAGCAGATGAATCGTGCGCGCCTGGGCAGTGAAATCCACGGCAATTTCCGTGGCCGTATTGAGCAGCAGCCGCGTGCCGTCGGCCAGCGTCAGCGGCAGCTGCTCGCCGGCCGCGCTGCGCCAGCGTTCGCCGTCGATCCGCATCTGTTGCCAGCCCAGCCAGCCTGCGGTGGGCAGCAGCGGCAGCCACAGCAGGCGCAGCAGATGGCGCCGCCGCGCCGCGGGCTTTTCCAGCGTGGCGCGCAGCGGCCCGCCGGGCAGTCCGCGCAGATCGCCCATCAGGGCTTCGGCGCGCGTCCAGGCCCGGCCATGCGCGGGACTGGAGGCGCGCCAGCATTCAAGCGCTTCCCATTCCTTGGGACCGGCCTCGCCGCCGTGCAGCTGGGTCAGCCAGTCGGCGGCCTCGCGCAGGATGGCCGGGTCTATGGGGGTGTCGGCGCCTGCCGTGTGCGCGCTGCTCATGCCGCGCTCAGGCAGGCAAGAAAAGCCTGGCTCATATGGCGTTTGACGGTGGGCAGCGACACGTCCATCTGCTCGGCGATGTCGGCATAGACCAGGCCGTCGAGCTGCGAGCTCAGGAAGATGCGGCGCGTGAGCGCGGGCAGGGCGGCGAGGCAGGCGTCTATGCGCAGCAGGGTTTCGACGATCAGCAATTGCGCTTCGGGCGAAGGTGCGAGCGGTTCGGGCTGGGCGGCCAGCGCTTCGAGGTAGGCGCGCTCGAGCTCCTGGCGCCGCCAGTGGTCGGCGACCAGATTGCGCGCGATGGTCGTGAGATAGGCGCGCGGCTCGCGCCAGGCGGTGGTGTCCGCCGCTTGCCGGCTGCTCAGCACGCGCACGAAGGTGTCCTGCGCCAGATCGGCGGCGCGCTCGCCGCAGCCCAGGCGGCGGCGCAGCCAAGCCCGCAACCAACCGTGGTGGTCGCTGTACAGGGTTTGAACATGTTGCTGCAAGGCCGCTGCGGCGTCGGACATGGTGTGATTGCAAATGAGAAGGGTTCTCATTCTATCGGCGCGCAGGAATCGGCGGCAAATTAGATACAGGAACGTTGGTTGCGTCCAACGTTCATTGCGCCGCGCCGAGGAGGTGGCCGCTGCCTGCTGGTTGTAGGCCAATTCTTACCAAACCGTCATGTGGAGTTCATCCCATGCGCGCGGACCGCTTCCTATCATCGCCTCAAATCACCCTGGTGCGCATGCCTGCACTGTTTTGAGAAAGCCGAGATATGGTTCCCTCCTCCTTCCCCGCGCTGCCCACCGCCTGGCTGTTGCGCCCCAGCGTTGCCGCGTTGCTCGCCAGTGCGCTGTTCGCGGCACCGGCGTTCAGTCAACAGGTCGCAGCCGTCAAGGTGGCGGCCGTCAAGGTTGCACCCGCGGCCTTGCGCCTGCTGGAGATTGCGCCCGTGCAAGCGCCGCAATCGAACCAGTGGCTGTGGTCGCCCGCACGCCTTGAATATCCTTCGGGCCAGCTCGACAGCGTGGCCTCGCCCGCCGCGGCGCGCATCACCGCCATCCATGTGCAGCCCGGTCAGGCCGTCAAGGCCGGCGCGCCGCTGGCCACTCTGGTGAGCGCCGATGCGCTGCGCATGCGCCATGAAGTCAGCGCCGCCCAATTGGCCGCCGACACCAGCCGCGCTGAATTGCAGCGCCATCAGGACATGGTCGCGCGCGGTGTGGGCACGGAGACCGAGCTGCGCGTGGCCCAGGCCCGCAGCAAGGAGACCGCCCAGGAACTGGCGCGTGCGCGCGGCACTGCGGCCCTGCTGGGCCCGGACGGCGGCGATCGCATCGTTCTGCGCGCGCCGCACGCGGGCGTCGTCGCCCAGCACCAGGCGACCATGGGCCAGCAGGCCGAAGCCGGCGCCGTGCTGTTTGCCATCGGCAACCCGCAATCGCTGGGCGTCGTGGCCGAAGTGTTCGAAGCCGATCTGCCGCAGATCAAGGCCGGCGTGGCCGCCCAGGTCGAGCTGTCGACGCAGTCGGCACCGGTCGCGGCACGCGTGCAGCAGGTGGGTGCGGTGGTCAACGCCGAATCGCGCCGCGCGCCGGTGCAGCTGGCGCTCACCGACAAGGATCTGCCCCTGGGCCTGCGCGCCGGCATGCAGGCGCGCGTGGGCATCGCCATGGAGCGCTCGCCTGAAATGCGCGTGCCCATAGGCGCGGTGCTGATCCAGGGCGAGAACCGCAGCGTGGTGTTCGTGCAGACCACCGCGCAGACGTTCGAGCCGCGTGTCGTGAAGCTGGGCCAGCCGGTACGCGGCTGGGTGCCGGTGATCTCGGGCCTGCAGAGCGGCGAGCGCATCGTGGTGCGCGGCGCGCTGCTGCTCGATGGCGCCGCAAGCCAGATGCTCTGAGGAACGGACCAGAGCATGTTGCGCGCATTGATTGATTTCGCCGTCCATCGGCGGCTGGTGGTGCTGTGCGCCACCATTTTCATCGCCATCTACGGCGTCTATTCATACCTGAATACCGCGATTGAAGCCTACCCCGACGTGACCAACGTCCAGGTGGGCGTCATTGCCCAGGCCCCGGGTCTCGCGCCCGAGGAAGTCGAACGCCAGATCACGCAGCCGCTCGAGCGCCAGCTCAACGGCACGCCGGGGCTGGTGTCGCTGCGTTCGGAAAGCTACTTCGGCCTGGCCATGGTCAACATGGTCTTCGACGACCATGCGAACAGCTTCACCGCGCGCGCCGAAGTCGCCCAGCGCCTGCCCCAGGCCGACCTGCCCGCGGGCGTGACGCCCGAAATGGCGCCCGACTACACGCCGCTGGGCAAGATCTATTACTACCGCCTCAAGAGCGACCGCCACACGCTGGACCAGCTGCGCACCGAGCAGGAATGGAACATCGTGCGCACGCTCAAGCAGGTGCAGGGCGTGGCCGATGTGGTGAGCATCGGCGGCTTCGTCAAGGAGTACCACATCGAGGTGGACCCGGACAAGCTCTACCGCCTGGGGCTGTCGCTGGCCGACGTGACCGAAGCCATAGAGAAGTCCAACCGCAACGTCGGCGGCGGCCTGCTGCGCCGGGGTGAACAGTCGTTCATCATCCGCGGCATAGGCCTGCTGCGCTCGCCGCAGGAGATCAAGGAAGTGGTGGTGCAGCTGCGCGGCGGCGCGCCCATCACCATCGGCGATGTCGCCAGCGTGATCCAGTCGCACACGCCGCGCCAGGGCTCGGTGGGCATGGACGACGAGAACGACGTGGTGCAAGGCGTGGTGCTGCTCAAGCGCGGCGAGAACCCTTCGCTGGTGCTCGACGGCCTGCATGAGAAGGTCAAGCTGCTCAACGGCGGCCTGCTGCCCGAAGGCATGCAGATGGAAGTCACCTACGACCGCTCCGACCTCGTGGGCCATACGCTGGCCACGGTGCAGCACAACCTGCTGTTCGGCGCCAGCCTGATCGTCGGCGTGCTGTGGCTGGTGCTGCGCAGCCTGCGCGGCTCGCTGATCGTCGCCACGGTGATTCCGCTGTCGCTGCTCGTGGCCTTCATCGGTCTGCACTGGCTTGGCATGCCGGCCAACCTGATCTCCATGGGCGCGATCGACTTCGGCATCATGGTCGACGGGGCGGTGGTGCTCGCGGAGAACATCATCCGCAACGCCCGGCTGCGCAAGCCCGAAAACCAGCGCGAGATGCGCGCCATCATCATCGAATCGACGATTGCCGTCGCCAAGCCCACGCTGTTCGCGATGGCGATCGTGATCGCGGCGCTGATTCCCGTGTTCTCGCTGCAGAGCATCGAAGGCCGGATCTTCCGTCCGCTGGCCATGACCTACAGCTTCGCGCTGCTCGGCGCGCTGGTGTTTGCCCTGGGCCTGGTGCCTGCGCTGTGCGCGCTGCTGCTCAAGCCCAAGCATGTGATGCAGCCCGAGCCTGAAGTGTTCGAGCGCATGGACCACGGCTACCAGCACTGGATAGCACGCACGCTGGACCGCATCGCGCGCCAGCGCGCCGTGGTGGTGGGCGCGGTGGTGATCCTGGTGGTGGCCGGCCTCTCGGCGACCAAGCTGGGCACCGAGTTCCTGCCGCAGCTCGATGAGGGCGACGCCTACGTGCTGGTGCAGATGCCGCCTTCGATCTCGCTAGAGAAGGGCCAGGAAGTGCTGGCCGAAGTGCGCCACATCCTGCGCAAGTTCCCCGAAGTGACTTCGGTCAGCACCGAGCAGGGCCGTCCCGAGTCGGGCACCGACAACGAGACGCTCAACATGGCCAAGGCGCTGATCCGCCTCAAGCCGCTCAAGGAATGGCGCAAGGACCTGACCAAGCCGGAGCTGATAGAGCAGATGCGCGGCGAGCTGGGCGTGATTCCCGGCGTGGCGTTCAACTTCTCGCAGCCCATACGCGACAGCGTCGAGGAATCGACTTCGGGCGCGCGCGGCCAGGTGGTGCTCAAGGTCTTCGGCCCCGAGATCGATCAGCTGCGCGCCATTCTGACGCAGACCATGGATCAGGTGCGCCCCATCGAAGGCGTGGTGGATCTGGACCTGTACCGCGATGCGCCCGCACCGCAGCTGCATGTCGAGTTCGACCGCAACGCGCTGGCGCGCCAGGGCATTGCGATGGAAACCGCGCAGAAGACGCTGGAGATGGCGCTGGCCGGTGAACTCGCGACCACGCTGTGGGAAGGCGAGCACCCGGTGCCGGTGCGCGTGCGCCTGCCGTATGTGAACCGCATGGACGAAGCCACGATGCGCGACATAGCGATTCCCACGCCCCAGGGCGGTTCGGTGCCGCTGCATTCGGTCGGCAGGATCAGCGTGAAGATAGGCAATGCGTCGATCTTCCGCGAGAACAACAGCCGCTACATGGCGCTGAAGTTCAACGTCGAAGGCCGCGATATCGGCTCCGTGGTCAAGGACACGCTGGCCGCGTTCAAGGCCAACGTCCAGGTGCCTGCGGGCTACCAGGCGGTCTGGGGCGGCGAGTGGGAAAACCAGCAGCGCGCCTCGCAGCGCCTGCAGGTGGTCGTGCCGCTGTCGCTGCTGATCGTGTTCGGCCTGCTGTTCGGCGCGCTGGGCCAGGCGCGCAGCTCGGCGGTGATCCTGCTGTGCGCTCCGTTCGCGATGGTCGGCGGCATTGCCGCGCTGCACCTCACGGGCATAGAGCTGTCGATCAGCGCCGCCATCGGCTTCATCGCCTTGCTGGGCCAGGTCGCGCTGGTCGGTCTGCTGGTGGTGTCCGCGGTCGAAACGCTGCGCCGCGAAGGCATGCCGCTCAAGCAGGCCCTGGTGCAGGGCACGGCCGAGCGCATGCGCTCGGTGCTGCTGGTCGCCACGCTGGCGCTGCTGGGCCTGCTGCCCATGGCCATGTCTACCGGCGTGGGCAGCGAAACCCAGCGCCCCTTTGCCTCGGTGATCGTCGGCGGCATGCTGGTGCTGCCCGTCGTCGCGCTCGTACTGCTGCCCGTGCTCTATGCCTGGCTCGGCCCCAAGACCTTGAAGAAACCGGATGAGTTGGATGAAAGCCATTAAATCTATCGCCGCCGCCGCGGCCCTGGTGTGCGCCGGCGCCTGCCTGGCCGCGTCGCCGGCGCAGACCTCCGCATCCGTTGCCGCCGCGCCCAGCGCGGCCGGCGCTTCCCAGCTGCCGGCGTCGCTGGGCCTGGTCGAGTACCTGGCGCTGGTGCGCAGCCTGCACCCCACGCTGCGCGCCATGCCTTTGCGCCAGCGCATGGAGCAGGCCGACGTGCAGACCGCGGGCACCTGGGCCAATCCGACGGCGCACTATGGTCGCAAGCCCGAAGAGAAGGAGTGGGGCGTGGAGCAGTCGCTGCCCATCTTCGGCCAGATCGGCATGCGCACCGAAGCCGCCAAGCTCGCGGCTGCGACCGGCGAAGCCGAGCGCGCCGCGCAGGTGCAGGACATCATGGGCCAGGCGGCGCAGCGCTTTGCGCAGCTGCTGCTGGACCAGGAAAAGCTGGTCGCCAAGCAGCAGGCCATGGCGCAACTGGACCAGGCCGTGAAGATCGTGCAAGGCCAGATCCAGCTGGGCGCGCGCAGCCGCTATGACGGCGCGCGCGTCGAACTGCAGCGCGCCCAGATGCAGGTGCAGCTCGAGCAGCAGCAAGCCCAGACAGTGGCCGCGCGCGCCGCGCTGGCCGAACTGCTGGCGCTGCCGAACTGGACGCCCGAGGCCGTGGGCAGCCTGCTGCCGGCGAAGCTCGCGGCGCCGGAGCCGACATTCGACGCGATGTGGCAGCAGGCGAGCCAGCGGCTCGCGCCGCTGCAGGCCGCGCATGCCAAGGTGGTGCAGGCCGAGCAGTACACGCGCCAGCAGGCGCGTGAAGCCCTGCCCACGCCCACGGTGGGCGTGACGCGGGTGCGTGGGCGGCAGGAGTCGTATGGCTACAACCAGGTCGGCATCTCCATCGAGCTGCCGCTGTTCGATCGCAAGCAGGGCCCGATAGAGCGCGCCCGGCTCGAGCACGCGCAGGCGCTGCTCGAGGAAGATGCCGCGCAGCAGCAGGCGCGTCAGCAGCTGCAGCAGGCCTTGCGCCAGCGCGATCTGCTGCGCAAGTCGCTCACCAACTTCGAGTCGCGCGGCCTGACCCAGCTCGCACCGCTGCGCCAGATGGCGCAGGATTCCTACCGTCTGGGCCAGAGCTCCATTCTGGAATGGCTGGACGCGATGGATTCGGTCTCGACCCACCAGCAGGAATATCTGGATCTGACGCTGCAGGTCTGGCAGGCCGAATGGCAGCTCAACGCCGCGCGCGGCCAGTTGCCACTCGCGGATGGGGTTGTGGGCGGCGGCTGCGTGGCCCCAGGCTGTTTATAGTCGGAGGTTTGTTGCTCGTACTTTCCATGCCGCGCTTTCTCATCATCGAAGACGATAGCCAGAATGCCCGCTTTCTTGCCGAAGGCATGCGCGAACTTCAGGCCGAAGTCTGCGTCTGCCCCGACGGGGTGCAGGGGCTGACCCAGGCCGTGACCGGCCACTGGGATGCGATTGTCCTGGACCGCATGCTGCCCGACGGCTTCGACGGCATCAAGATACTGCAGGCGCTGCGCGGCATGGGCAACACCACGCCGGTGCTGGTGCTCAGCGCGCTGTCGGCCACCGACGAGCGCGTGCGCTGCCTCAAGGCCGGCTGTGATGACTACCTGACCAAGCCGTTCGCGTTCTCCGAACTCCAGGCCCGGCTGGAAGCCCTGCTGCGCCGCGTGCAATCGACCGCGCCCGCGCCCGTGCTCGAAGTCGGCGACCTGCGGCTGGACCTGCTCAGCCGCCATGCCGAACGCGGCGGGCGCACGCTGCTGCTGCAGCCGCGCGAGTTCCGCCTGCTGGCGTTTCTGGCGCGCCATGTGGACCAGACCGTGACGCGCACCATGCTGCTGGAATCGGTCTGGGATTACCGCTTCGATCCGCAGACCAATGTGATCGACGTGCACATCAGCCGGCTGCGCAACAAGGTCGACAAGGGCTTCGAGCAGCCGCTGATCCACACCGTGCGCGGCGTGGGCTACTGCCTTTCCACGCAGATTCCCGGGCTGTGAGCTTCATGCACGCGGCCAGGCGTCCCTGGAGCTCGATTGCCTTTCGCCTGGCCTTGAGCTACGGCGGCCTGCTGCTGCTGACCATGGTGGTGGTGCTGACCATCTTCTATGTGCAGATGGTCAGCGTGTTCAGCCACCGCATGGACCGCGAAGCCAACATGGATCTGCAGCGCCTGCAGCAGCATGCGCTGAACTATGGCGAAGACGCGCTGCGCAAGGAAATCGAGCGCCTGCTGAGCGACGGCGTCGACAGCCAGACGGAAATCGCCATTCTCACGGACCGCGATGGCGAATTCCTCACCGGCAACGCGCGCGTTCTGCGCCAGCGCCGCATCAACACCTTCGGCCTGCGCGAGCTGCCGCTGGAGCGCGACGGCCTGACAATGACCGGCCGCGTGGCCGTGACCGAGCTGCCCAGCGGCAATCTGCTGATCGTGGGCCGCGACATGGAGGCGCTGCACGACATCGAGCATCGCTTCATGAACGCCAGCCTCACGGCGGCGGTGATCGTCGTGGTGCTGGCCATCTGGGGCAGCGTGGGGTTCGGGCGCCTGGTCGATGCGCGCGCGGCCAGCATACGCCACACCATGCTGCAGGTCGCGAACGGCGATCTGCGCCAGCGCATTCCGCTGTCCGACGACGAAGACGAGTTCACGCGCCTGGGCCGCGACATCAACAAGATGCTCGACCAGATCGAGCTGCTGATGGACGGCGTGCGCCATGTCTCCAACACCATCGCCCACAACCTGCGCACGCCGCTCACGCGCGTGCTGCTGCAGCTGCGCAGCGCGCGCCATCTGGGCGGCAACGAGCAGCAGCGCCTGCTCGAACACCTGGAGCAGGAAGTGCAGGCGCTGGGCACGGTGTTCGACAAGCTGCTGCAGATCGCCGAACTCGAGTCGGGCATGCGCCGCCAGGAGTTCGGCGTGGTCGACATGCAGGGCCTGCTGGCCGATATCGCCGACCTGTATGCGCCGGTCGCGGAAGAGACCGGCTCCTATCTCGAAGTCGTGGTCCAGGGCCATCCCTGCGCGCTGGGCGACGCCGATCTGCTGGCCAATGCGCTGGCCAATCTGGTCGAGAACGCGCTCAAGTACGCCTGCCAGCAGGCCGGCGGCCATCTGCGCATCATGGCCGAGCAGCGGGGCGACATGATAGATCTGCGGCTGCAGGACAACGGCCCGGGCGTTCCGCCCGATCTGCTGCCGCACATTACCGACCGCTTCTATCGCGCCCATGAGCGCCAGCCCGGCCATGGTCTGGGACTGTCGAGCGTGCAGGCCATCGTGCAGCTGCACAGCGGCAGCCTGCATTTCGCCAACCTCACACCGGGCTTTGAAGTGCAGCTGCAGTTGCCCGCGGCACCCGGGGTGGAGCGGGCCTAGGCCCGCAGCGCACGCCAGCTGCCCAGCCAGGCAGCGGCGCGCGCGCGCCAGTCGCTGGCCGGCGCGGGGGCGGGCACCACGTCGGCTGCGGGACTGCAGCGCCACCGGGCCTGGCTTTCGAGCGCCGTGATCTGCAGGCGCAGCGCCGCGGGCGCACGCCAGCTCTGGCCCGCCTGCAGCCGCAGTTGCAGCCCGGGCAGGGCTTCGATGCCGGCCAGCGCCGAGGTGTTCAGCTGCAGCGTGCCGCTGGCACAGAACAGTTCATCGCCCGCGGCAAACGCGCGGGTCAGGGTCTGGCCGCGGGCCAGTGGCGCAAGGGCAGGAGCGGGGGCGGGGTGTTGCATACGAGGACTCGCAAGTCGGGCTGTTTCGGTGCTGTAAGCGTAGGTCCGTTGCTGTTTGCATAACAGGCACAGCAGCCGGCCTTGTGCACCGCAGCAGCGCAGCTTGCAGGCATCTGTTCTGGTCCGGCAGCGCTGAATCTGTATCTGTTGCAGAACAGCCGGAACAGGCATGATGCAAGGCCTGAGCACCTTTATTCCACGCCCCATGCTGCTGCCTCTCGCTGAGACCCGATCCGACGCATCACTGCCGCTGTACCAGCGCATCGCGGCCGATTACGCGCATGCGATGGCCATGGGCGCATTGCAGGTCGGCGAACGCATGCCTTCGGTGCGCGAAGTGATGCGCCGCCACACCGTGAGCCTGTCGACCGCACTGCAGATGCTGCGCCACCTCGAAGCCGCAGGGCATCTGGAGGCGCGCGAGCGCGTGGGCTATTTCGTGCGCAGCGCCCAGGGCGGGGCGCTCGCGCCCAGCAGCGAGCCCGATCTGAGCCAGCCCGTGGTAGGCGTGGATCAGGCGCACTTCATAGGCATCAACGCGCATATTTCGCTGCTGCTGGAGCAGGGGCGCCAGGCGCAGGTGCATACCGATATCGGCGGCTGCACGCCGCCGCCGGGACTGTTCGATCACCACTATCTGAACCGCATCGTCGCCCGGCTGCTGCGCGACGACCCGACGCTGCTGGTGCAGGGCCGTTCGCTGCTCGCCAACCAGGGCAACCATCCCGACTTCCAGCAGGCAATGGCGCGGCGCGCGCTGGCCTCGGGCATACGCGTGGCGCCGGCCGATGTGCTGGCCACCACCGGCAACTCGGAAGCCGTGAGCCTGGCCCTGGCCGCGGTCTGCGCACCCGGCGACATGGTGGCCGTGGAGTCGCCGACCTATTACGGCCTGCTGCAGGTGGTCGAGTCGCTGCAGCTGCAGACGCTGGAAATTCCCTGCAGCCCGCGCACCGGCATGTCGATAGAGGCGCTGGAACTCGCGTTCCAGACCCAGCCGCGGCTCAAGGCGGTGGTGGTCGTGCCCGAGCTGCAGATGCCGCTGGGCGCGCGCATGCCCGACGCGCACAAGGCGCGCATGGTGGCGTTGTGCGCGGCCCATGGCGCGGCCTTGATAGAAGACGATTCCTATGGTCTGTTCGTCGAAAGCGATCAGGTCGTCAAGCCGCTCAAGGCCTGGGACAACAATTCGGGCCATGTGATCTATTGCCAGGCGTTCAACAAGAGCCTTGCGCCCGGCCTGCGCCAGGGCTGGATGAACGGCGGGCGCTGGCATGGCCGCGTGCAGATGCTCAAGTTCGCCCAGAGCCGCAACACGCAGACGCTGGCCCAGTTGATCGTTGCCGAAGTGCTGGGCTCGCCCACGCACCAGCGCAGCCTGACCAAGCTCAAGCAGCAGCTGCGCAACCAGCGCGAAGCCATGGCGCGGCTGGTGGCGCGCCATTTTCCGCTGGGCACGCGGCTGAGCCTGCCGCCCGGCGGGCTGTGCCTGTGGCTGGAAATGCCCGACGGGTTTTCCAGTTCCGCGCTGTTCACCGAAGCGCTTTCCCAGGGCATACGCATTGCACCGGGCAGCATGTTCTCGAACTCGGGGCGCTACGAACACTGTCTGCGTCTGGCATGCACCCACCCGGTGACGCCCGCGATGGAGCAGGTGTGCCGCACGCTGGGGGCCATGGCCTGCGCGCAGCTGGGGCAGGGCGCGCGGGGGTGAGTGTCATTCCTGCTTGAGTGCAGGCCGTTCACCCTTAGACGCGGCGGGCGAGGCAGGCTCAGCCCGAACGCTTGAAAACGTTCGTGGTGAGCTTGTCGAACCATGAACGGCCGCCGCGATAACAGTAGGTGATGGCGCTGGATCGAATACTGGCGCCAGAAAAACCGGTTCCCGATTCCCTCCGGGCAGGCCAGAGCTCTGCGTTGACCTCAACCCCGATTCTTGAGCAACGCCGAGCCGCTGCTGGTCATCGCCAGCTCCTGCGTGGTCTGCAGCAGCGCCGGGCCCAGTGCTTCCATGCGCGCTTCGGTCAGGCGCATCAGCGGGCCGGCAATCGTCACCACGCCTATCACCGGGCCGTTGCCGCGGCGGATCGGCGCGGCCATGGCGCTCATGCCGGGAGCGAACACTTCGACGATGCGGCTGAAGCCATGCAGGCGCGTGGTTTCTAGATGCGCCAGCAAGGCTTTGACCGTGGTCGGGGCGTTCGGGCCGAAGTCCTGCGGCTGGCCGAAGCCCTGGCGCGACACCAGGGCCAGCGCCTGCTCGTCGCTCATGGTCGCAAGCCAGGCGTGGCCCGCGGCGCTGCACGACAGATTGACTGACAGCCCCATGTCGGGGTCATAGCGCAGGCCGCGCAGCGCGCCCTGGGCCTTGGCGACAAACGTCAGTTCGTCGCCATCGACCACGCCCAGGCGCACCAGCTCGCCCGATTCGCCGGCCAGGCGGTCAAGCAGCGGCTGGGCGATGTCGACGATGCCGCTGGCACTCAGAAAGCCCAGGCCCAGCGAGACCAGCTTGATGGTCAGCATGTAGTTGCCCTGGCTGTGCTCCTGGCGCACATAGCCGCAGCGGCTGAGCTCGGCGAGCAGCCGGTGCGTGGCGCTCAGCGGCATGTCGAGTTCGGTGGACAGGCTCGAGATGGCCTTGCCTTCGGGGTGAACGGCCAGGTGTTCCAGCACTTTGAAACTGCGTTCCAGGATGTTGCTCATGCGATGCGACTTTCAAGCGGGGGGCGGACGGGTGCCATCTGCTGATTTGTACGAGAAATATTGAGCAAATGATAAAGGGTTTCTACTGTGGAATGAGTTTCCACTTTTTAATTACCATCGGTATCAATCGCTGGGCCTGACGGTCCAGTCCGTTGTTTCTTCCCTGGAGGTGTTCCATGCGCATTCCTGCCCGCATCGCCCTGGCCGCTGGCCTGTCCCTGCTTTTTGCCTTGCCTGCGAGCGCGCAGCAAGAGCGCGTGATCCGCTTCGGTCACTTGAACAATGCCGATCATCCGGTGAGCTTCGGCGTCAAGCGCTTTGGCGAAATCCTCGCCACCAAGAGCGGCGGCAAGATGAAGGTCATGGAGTTCCCGGCCTCGCAGCTGGGCAACGAGATGCAGCAGCAATCGGCGCTGCAGGGCGGCGTGCAGCAGATGTCGGCGCCAGCGACCACCTCGCTGGCCGGCATCATCAAGGAGTTCGGCCTGGTCGACTTCCCTTTCTCGGTCGCCAACTATGCCCAGGCCGACGCGCTGCTCGACGGCCCGCTGGGCCAGGCGCTGATCGCCAAGCTGCCCGAAAAAGGCCTGGTCGCGCTGGGCTACTGGGACCTGGGCTTTCGCAATGTCACCAACAGCAAGCGCGCGATCACCAAGCCCGAGGACTTCGACGGCCTCAAGCTGCGCGTGATTCCCAACCCGGTGTTCCTGGACACGTTCAAGGCGTTCAAGGCCAATCCCGTGCCCATGCCGTTCGCGGAACTGTACGGCGCGCTGGAAGCCAAGGCCGTCGATGGCCAGGAAAACCCGTTTGCCGTGATCCTGTCGAACAAGTTCTACGAAGTGCAGAAGTTCGTCAGCGCCACCAACCATGTCTATGCGGCCAACATCGTGCTGGTCAGCAAGAAGTTCTGGGACCAGCTGACGCCGGCCGAGCAGAAGATGATGAACGAGGCCGCGAACGAGTCGCGCGGCTACCAGCGCCAAGTCAGCCGTGCGGCCGCGCAGAAGGCCGTGGGCGAACTGCAGGCCAAGGGACTGCAGTACAACGAAGTGTCGCCCGCCGAGCAGACGCGCATGCAGCAGATCGCCAAGCCCGTGATCGACCGTTTCGCCGCCACCTACGACCCCGCCATCGTCAAGCTCTACAACGACGAACTGGCCCGCATCCGCAAGTGATTCCAGGCAGCGCAACATGAAAATTCTTGTTCTCAACGGTCCCAACCTGAACCTGTTCGGGCGGCGCGAACCGCATATCTACGGCACGACCACGCTGGTGCAGATCAACGAGCGGCTGGAAAAGCTGGCCCAGGAGCTGGGCGTGACGCTGGACATCATGCAGTCCAACCACGAAGGCGCGCTGATCGACTTCCTGCACGCCAACATCGACAGCGCGCAGGGCGCGCTGGTGAACCCCGCCGGGCTCACGCAGCACGGCGTGCCGCTGCACGATGCGATCAAGGCCATGCCGTTCCCGGTGATCGAAGTGCACATGTCGAACATCGCCGCGCGTGAAGCCTGGCGCGTGCATTCGATCATCTCGCCCGCGGTCAAGGCCACGGTGCAGGGGTTCGGCCCGCATTCCTACTTCGCCGGCCTGCGCGCGCTGGTCGACAGCCTGCGCGAAGCCAAGGCCTGACGCCGCGGCCCCGCAGCGCCCAGACGCGCTGCGGGGCCGTTGCCCAATCAAGCAAGGGGAATGACATGAATCGTTGGATAGACCGCGCCTGCCGCGGACTCGAAGGGGTGATAGCCGCCATGCTCGCCGCGATGGTGGTGCTGGTGTTCGGCAACGTGGTGTTGCGCTATCTGTTCAATTCCGGCATCACGGTCTCCGAGGAAGTGTCGCGCTGGCTCTTCATCTGGATGACGTTTCTCGGCGCCATCGTGGCCTTGCGCGAGCACGGCCACCTGGGCGTCGACATGGTGGTGCAGCGCCTGCCGGCCTGGGCCAAGAAGATCTGCCTGGGCCTGGGCCATCTGCTGATGCTCTACATCCTGTGGCTGCTGCTGCAGGGCAGCATCGCCCAGGCGCGCATCAACTGGGACGTCACTGCGCCCACGACCGGCGCGTCCATGGCCATCGTCTATCTCTCCTGCGTGGTGTTCGCGGTCTGCGCGGGCTTTCTGATGCTGCTCGATCTGCTGCGGCTGGTCACCGGAAAGATCAGCGAGGCGGAACTGGTGATGGTGCAGGAATCGGAGGAAGCGGTGCAGTTGCAGCAGATTTTGGCGGCCCAGGAGGGCGATGCGCCCGCGGCCCGGAAAGGCGAGAAATGACGATCTTCGTATTTGTGGGCGCGCTGCTGCTGGCCATGGCCATGGGCATTCCGATCGCGTTCTCGCTGCTGGCCAGCGGCGTGGCGCTGATGTGGCATCTCGATCTGTTCGATCCGCAGATCCTCGCGCAGAACCTGATCGGCGGCGCCGACAGCTTTCCGCTGCTGGCCGTGCCGTTCTTCATGCTGGCCGGCGAGATCATGAACGTCGGCGGGCTGTCGCGGCGCATCGTCGACTTCGCGCTGGCCCTGGTCGGCCACGTCAAGGGTGGCCTGGGCTACGTGACCATCATGGCCGGCTGCCTGCTGTCGGCGCTGTCGGGTTCGGCCGTGGCCGATGCCGCGGCGCTCACGGCGCTGCTGCTGCCCATGATGACCAAGGCCGGTCACGACAAGGCGCGCGCCGGCGGCCTGATCGCCGCGACCGGCGTGATCGGCCCGGTGATTCCGCCGAGCATAGGCCTGGTGATCTTCGGCGTCGCGGCCAATGTGTCGATCTCCAAGCTGTTTCTCGCGGCCATCGTTCCGGGTCTGCTGATAGGCGGCGCGCTGTGGGTCACCTGGGCCTACCTGGTGCGCAAGGAAAAGCTCGTGCCGCCGCCGCGCAAGTCGGGCGCCGAGATACTGCTGGCCGCACGCAAGGCGTTCTGGGCGCTGCTGCTGCCGGTGATCATTCTGGTGGGCCTGCGCATGGGCGTGTTCACGCCCACCGAGGCGGCGGTCGTGGCCGCGGTCTATGCACTGTTCGTGGCATCGGTCGTCTACCGCGAGATCACCTGGGCCAAGCTCTACGCGATCTTTGTCGCTGCGGCCAAGACCAGCGCCATCGTGATGTTCCTGATCGCGGCGGCCATGGTCAGCGCCTGGCTGATCACCGTCGCCGACCTGCCGTCCAAGGTCGTGGCGCTGCTGCAGCCGTTCATGGACAACAAGATCCTGCTGATGATGGCCATCATGGTGCTGGTGATGCTGGTGGGCACGGCGATGGACATGACGCCGACCATTCTGATCCTGACCCCGGTGCTGATGCCGGTGGTGAACGCCGCCGGCATAGACCCGGTGTACTTCGGCGTGATGTTCATCATCAACAACTCGATAGGGCTGGTGACGCCGCCCGTGGGCACGGTGCTCAACGTGGTCGCGGGCGTGGGCAAGATGTCGATGGACGATGTCACGCGCGGCGTCATTCCGTTCATGCTCGCGCAGTTCGCGATGATGTTCGCCATGGTGTTGTTTCCCTGGCTTGTGACCGGCCCGGCGAAGTTCTTTTACCGCTGAGTCCAGGCTGGGCCGGCCGCGGCGCCGGCCCAGCTTGTGGGTCAAGATCGGGAACCTCTGTCGACCAAACAGCAGCTTGCAGCGTTATGCACTAAATGGTCTATTCAAAGCGCCTTCCAGGTGCTACAACAGCACCATACGGCAAGCGAATGCCTTGCAACTTAGCGGCACTTTTCGTCTTTGGGTGTTGCCACGGGAGGTCGTATGGATGTCATCAGCAATTCGGCTGCGCGGCACATGAGGCTGCGCGAAGAGGAGATGTCGGTCGACGAATACTTGGCGCTGTGCCTGCGCGATCCGAGCGCGTATGAAAGCGCCGCCCAGCGCATGTTGCTGGCCATGGGGGAGCCGGTCATGGTTGACACGCGAAACGACCCGCGGCTGTCGCGCCTTTTCGCCAACAAACTGATACGCCGCTACCCCGCGTTTGCCGAGTTCTACGGCATGGAGGACTCCATAGAGCAGGTGGTGAGCTTCTTCCGCCATGCGGGCCAGGGGCTTGAAGAACGCAAGCAGATCCTCTACCTGCTGGGCCCGGTGGGCGGCGGCAAGAGCTCCATTGCCGAGCGCCTCAAGTACCTGATGCAGAAAGTGCCGTTCTACGCGCTCAAGGGCTCGCCCGTCAACGAGTCGCCGCTGGGCCTGTTCGACCCCATCGAGGACGGACCCGTGCTGGAAGAACAGTTCGGCATTCCGCGGCGCGCGCTGCAGCATGTGCTGTCTCCCTGGGCGGTCAAGCGTCTGGAGGAGCTCGGCGGCGACATCCGCCAGTTCCGTGTGGTCAAGCGCTTCCCCAGCATCCTCAAGCAGGTGGCGATTGCCAAGACCGAGCCCGGCGACGAGAACAACCAGGATATTTCCAGCCTCGTGGGCAAGGTCGACATCCGCAAGCTCGAGAACTTCGCCCAGGACGACACCGACGCCTACAGCTATTCGGGCGGGCTGTGCCTGGCCAACCAGGGCCTGCTCGAATTCGTCGAAATGTTCAAGGCGCCCATCAAGGTGCTGCACCCGCTGCTCACCGCGACGCAGGAAGGCAACTACAAGGGCACCGAAGGCTTCGGCGCGATTCCTTTCGACGGCATGGTGCTGGCGCACAGCAATGAAAGCGAGTGGAAGGCATTCCGCAACAACCGCAACAACGAGGCGTTTCTGGACCGCATCTACATCGTCAAGGTGCCGTACTGCCTGCGCGTGTCCGAGGAAGTGAAGATCTACGAGAAGCTGATCCGCGAGTCTTCGCTGGCCAATGCCGTATGCGCTCCGGGCACGCTCAAGATGATGGCGCAGTTCGCGGTGCTCACGCGCCTGGTCGAGCCCGAGAACTCGAGCATCTTCAGCAAGATGCAGGTCTATGACGGCGAAAGCCTCAAGGACACCGACCCGCGCGCCAAGAGCTACCAGGAATACCGCGACTTCGCGGGCGTGGACGAAGGCATGTCGGGGATCTCCACGCGCTTTGCGTTCAAGATCCTGTCGCGGGTGTTCAACTACGACAGCACCGAAGTCGCGGCCAACCCGGTGCACCTGATGTATGTGCTCGAGCAGCAGATCGAGCGCGAGCAGTTTCCCGCCGAACTCGAGACCAAGTACACCGGCTACATCAAGGAATTCCTGTCGCCGCACTACGCCGAGTTCATAGGCAAGGAGATACAGACCGCGTACCTCGAAAGCTACAGCGAGTACGGCCAGAACATCTTCGACCGCTATGTCACCTACGCCGATTACTGGATACAGGACAACGAGTACCGCGACAACGACACCGGCGAAGCCTTCGACCGCGCCGCGCTCAATGCCGAACTCGAGAAGATAGAGAAGCCCGCGGGCGTGGCCAACCCCAAGGACTTCCGCAACGAGATCGTCAACTTCGTGCTGCGCGCGCGCGCCAACAACCAGGGCAAGAACCCGGCCTGGACCAGCTACGAGAAGCTGCGCCTGGTGATAGAGAAGAAGATGTTCTCCAACACCGAGGAGCTGCTGCCCGTGATCAGCTTCAACGCCAAGGCCAACGCCGAGGACGCGCGCAAGCACGAGGATTTCGTGATGCGCATGGAAGCCAAGGGCTACACGCCCAAGCAGGTGCGCCTGCTGTGCGAGTGGTACCTGCGCGTGCGCAAGAGCAGCTGAGCGCGGCGCGCGCTGCGCGCGCGTCCGACCATGGAGGGGGGCAAAGATGGCATTGCATATCATTGACCGCAGGCTTTCCGGCAAGAACAAGTCGGTGGGCAACCGTGAGCGCTTCGTGCGCCGCTACAAGCAGCAGATTGCCGAGGCGGTGCAGCGCGCCGTGGGCAAGCGCGACATCCGCCATATCGAGCAGGCCGAGAGCATCACCATCCCGCGCAAGGACATACGCGAGCCGCTGTTTCGCCACGGCCAGGGCGGCATCTCGGACACCGTGCACCCGGGCAACAGCGACCATGTGCGCGGCGACCGCATTGCGCGCCCCCAGGGCGGCGCGGGCAGCGGCTCGGGCTCGCAGGCCAGCGACAGCGGCGAGGGTGAGGACGACTTCACTTTCACGCTGTCCAAGGAAGAGTTCATGGAACTGTTCTTTGAAGACCTGGCGCTGCCGCGGCTGCTGCGCACCCATATCGCCAGCACCCAGCAGTATCGGCTGCGGCGCGCGGGCTACAGCCACGACGGCACGCCGCAGAACCTCGCATTGCTGCGCACCATGGGCGGGGCGCTGGGCCGGCGCATCGCGCTGACCAAGGCGCCGCAGCGCGAACTCAAGGCCCTGCAGGCCCAGCTCGAGGCGCTGCTGGCGCAGGACGATGGCACCAGCGAGGTGCTGGCCGAGCTGCAGCAGCGCATCGATGCGCTCAAGGCGCGCATCGGCAAGGTCGCGTTCCTCGATCCCATAGACCTGCGCTTTCGCAGCCGCACGCGCGTTCCCGAGCCCAGCACCCAGGCCGTGATGTTCTGCCTGATGGATGTCTCGGGCTCCATGGACCAGGCGCGCAAGGAGCTCGCCAAGCGCTTCTTCATCCTGCTGTACCTGTTCCTCACGCGCCACTACGAGAAGATAGAGATTGTCTTCATACGCCACCACACCCAGGCCACCGAAGTCAGCGAGGACGAATTCTTCCATTCGCAGGAAACCGGCGGCACGATAGTGAGCAGCGCGCTGGTGCTGCTCGACCAGATCATGCGCGCGCGCTACCCCGCGGCCGACTGGAACATCTACGTGGCCCAGGCCAGCGACGGTGACAACTTCAACGACGACACCGGCAACTGCCGCAGCCTGCTGGTCGAGAAGATCCTGCCGCTGGTGCGCTACTACGCATATGTGCAGGTGGTGCAGGAAGAGCAGAGCCTGTGGCAGGAATACAGCCAGATTGCGCGCCAGTTCTCGCATTTCGCGCTGCGCAAGGTGTCGGTGCCCGGCGATATCTACCCGGTGTTTCGCGATCTGTTCAAGAAAGAGGGGGTCGCTGTATGAACCTTTCTCAATACCCGGTGCTGGCGCCGCGCGCCGGCCCGCAAGTCTGGCGTCCCACGGCCGCGGCCGAACGCACACAGCGCGGCGTGCCCACAACGCCGCTGCCCGCGGCCCAGCGCCCGGCTCAGCCGTTGCCCGACCCCAGCGACTGGACGTTCGAGCTGATCGAGCGCTACCACGCGGCGATTGCCGATACCGCGCGACGCTTTGGCCTGGACACCTATCCCAACCAGCTCGAAGTGATCTCGGCCGAGCAGATGATGGACGCATATTCCAGCGCCGGCATGCCCGTGGGCTACCGCCACTGGAGCTATGGCAAGGATTTCCTCGCGACCGAGCGCCGCTACCGCCGCGGCCACATGGGCCTGGCCTACGAGATCGTGATCAATTCCAACCCCTGCATCAGCTATCTGATGGAGGAGAACACCACCGCCATGCAGGCGCTGGTGATCGCCCACGCGGCCTACGGGCACAACAGCTTCTTCAAGAACAACTACCTCTTCGGCATGTGGACCGATGCGGGCGGCATCATCGACTATCTGGTCTATGCGCGCGATTTTGTCGCCCAGTGCGAGGAGCGCCATGGCATAGAGACCGTGGAGCAATGGCTCGATTCCTGCCATGCGCTGTCCAATCTGGGCGTGGACCGCTACCGCCGTCCGAGCAAGAAGAGCCTGGCGCGCGAGCGCGCCGAGCGCGAGCAGCGCGAAGCCTATGCCCAGCAGCAGGTGAATGTGCTGTGGCGCACGCTGCCCACGCGCCCGGGGCGGGAAAATGCGGCGCAGGAAAACGAGCGCTTTCCCAAGGAGCCCGAGGAGAACCTGCTGTACTTCGTCGAGAAGAACGCGCCGCTGATGGAGCCCTGGCAGCGCGAAATCGTGCGCATCGTGCGCAAGATCGCCCAATACTTCTACCCCCAGCGCCAGACCCAGGTGATGAACGAAGGCTGGGCCACGTTCTGGCACTACACGCTGCTCAACACCATGTACGACGAAGGCTGGCTCACCGACGGCGTGATGATCGAGTGGCTGGCGTCGCACACCAATGTGATCTACCAGCCGCCGGCCGGCCACCGCGCCTACAGCGGAATCAACCCCTATGCGCTGGGCTTTGCGATGTACCGCGACATACGGCGCATCTGCCAGGAGCCGACCGAGGAAGACCGGCGCTGGTTCCCCGACATCGCGGGCA
>Ga0302347_1000781_pt1 | contig 44730 bp, 58 predicted proteins | sample PhyWR1_FD_202178 | JGI IMG/M metagenome (GOLD analysis project Ga0302347, IMG submission 202178) | Leaf surface microbial communities from wheat plants in UC Gill Tract Community Farm, Albany, California, United States - DLSL W.R1 (v2)... | ecosystem: Host-associated > Plants > Phyllosphere >... | reverse complement strand
GGAAGGATAATCGAACCACAAAAAAGCCAATATTATTAGTAAAGCTCAATTGAAGAACTAACGTTGAATTTACATCTTCGCCCCACTATCAAAAACCTTGTTAGTAGTAGTAGTAGTAGTAGTAGTACTTCTCAGATTACTCTAAAATAAATTTCTTCGGATAATTTTCAATTTCTTCAACTTCAAAATATTCGTCAAATGCTTCTATTGGTTTCGTTTCATAAAAATCGATTATTTTACCGAAAAAACTTTCAAGTGTTGGTGCGATAACATTTCGGTCGTTATCGGCGTGCCAGAATTCGATTATTTGTCCTTTTTGTTCCGTGAAAATTCCTTTTAGGTCATAGCAAATACTGTCTCCTCCTCCATTTTGAAAAATTGGTATCCAGTTTTCATTCCACCAATTTTCAATCTCAAAGTCAAATCCAATCATTGGCGTAAGTTCAGATGCGTCGTACAATGCCTGATGAAGAGGAATAAAGCAAGAATTGTTCACAAAAGCTTCGTAACAATTAGCGTTTTGTCCATTCTTCCATTTATATAATGTGCGTAAATCCTTTGGTATTTCAATTTTGTAATATTCTTCTAATCTATCCAATTGAGTGTCGTCCAAAGGCTCGTTAAGCTCCGAATAATATTCAGGTCTTAATTCCGATAAGTATTTGTCTAATTTTTGAATTGTTTGGTTCATTTTCCCATCTGTATTTTTTGATTCTGTAGCATTACTTCCGACAGTTTATGACTTGGTTTTCGCAGGGTTTTCATTTCACTGATGCAAAACCTTTGTTGCCTGTTGGAATTTTTATCTAAGCTTATTGAATTTTGATTGATTTTTTTATATCAATACTTGCCTGTAAAGCATTTTCAAAAACGTCAAGCAATTGTTTTCCATCGCTGGTTACAAAATAGTTTGAAAGATCAGTTATTGTTTCTGCGATATTGTCTCCCCACGGTGGTAATTTGGTTAAGTCATCAATATCCCAAATTACTTTATCCGGTGTAAGGTTAGATAATTCTTGTTTGATAATTTTCAATTCTTCCAAAACCCATATGCTTTCGTCTGGCTCAATTTCTGCATTGTAAAGTCCATTCATTAAATTTGGGAATTTAGTTCCCCATTTATTGTCTTCAAGCCTGTAAGCAATTGTCGAAAAGAAAGAGTGCATAAAACTTCCCGTTCCAATTATATAAAAAATAGGCCCTGTTTTTAATCCTACTGCCATTGCTAATTATTTTTTTTAGATGTTCATATTATTCGTTCCGGAAAGAAATAGAAGCACAAAAGCTGATATTATTACTGAAGTTCAATTGAAAATTTTCACTTCAGTCCAGCCGATGCAAAAACACGATTTAGTAACCGTTTTTATCCGTTTAATTTTGTTAATCTAGATAATTTGTCAAATTCAGCGGTTATTGTCTGTCCGTTTTTTGTGGCAATTAATTTTGCTCCATTTTCTGAAATTATATAACCTTTCGCAATCAGGTAATTTGTCAAAGCAAAGTTGTGGTTCATTTCAAACTGAGAGATTAATTGTGGAAAAACCGTTAAAATCCTGTGATGATTAGCTTCTTTATGAAGATGGTCAATTTTATCACTTTTGATGGTAACAACCATCGCACCCTGCCCGTAATCACAAATATAATATCCGCTAGAATTATGGATTCCGGATGCAATAATTCCGATGAGGTGCAAATCTTCTTTTGTAAAATCGAAAGTATCATTTCTTAAAAGGTCAATCTCGTTTTCTTCGCCATATTTTTTCAGATGCAGTGCTTGCTTGATTACATTTTCGGAAAGACCGGATTTTGTATTTGCCCAAGCCCAAAGCCAAGTTTGTGAAGAATGCGAAATGGTGCCGAGAACTTGCATTGGAAGAACAATATCGGTCCCAAAACTGATTTCGCCATTTGCAATATTTATATTCCAATTATTATTACCAATAAAATCTCTAAAATTTAATTGTTTGTCCATTGCAATTCCTCCATATCTTTCGATAAGTTCTTGCTCTGTTTTACAAGCTGTTAGACTTTGTTGAGGTTGTAATAGTGTTTCGTTAGTTGGTTCTGTTTTTTTGGTTTGTCCAAAAATTTTATTAAAAATTCCCATATTTTTTGTGTTTTTATTTTGAGGTTGTCTCGATGTTAAAGGTAGTTCGTTTTAAAATTGCTATTATCATTTTTTGGCTTTGAGTTAGGATAAAAATCGAAGCTTAAAAGCCTATATTATTACTAAAGTTTAATTGAAAAACCGCCGTGGCGGATGAATTTTACACTTCAGCCCGCCTGATACAAACCCATTGTCAATGAAAATTTCATTCTTCACATACAACATTTGGAATACAGAAATCTGCCAACATATCGCCATCAGATTCTAACCATCTAACATAGTAATATCGTTCCTCATCTTTATCGTTATAAGTGTAGACCGTAAAATTTTTCCTATTGATTTTCTCCCATATTTCACAAGGATTACAAAATCTTACTTCTAGATTTTTTATTTCTTTGTCATATTGTTTAGGGTAATTGAAATCATCAAATAAAATTTCATTTGCAGAATCGCTTACATAAGATAGAATGTATTTCATATAAAGCTTATTCCTTTCATTGAAAAATTTTACATCGACTTCATTTTTGCTTCTATCTCTAGAAATTTGAATTTTATGATATAAAGAATCATTTAATCTTGTATAAACAGTTTTCTCAATTTTTTTGTCATCATAATCTAAAGTAATGCTGTCCGAATATTTCTGTCCGTCTTTACTCCATATTTCGTTTCCCCAAGAATAATATTGAAAATCCAGCTTAATATATTTCAATTTGGAAGAAAAGCTGCCGTTATTTTGTTTTTCAAGTGATTCCTTTAATACATCATTTTCAAATAGTTCTTTTCTTTTTCCATTTTCTAAGATTTGCCAGCCTTCTAACTTATCATTTTTAAAAGTTAAAGTATCTTGTAACGAACCATCGAAATTGAATTTTATGGACTGACCATTTTTCTGACCATTTTCATAATTGGTAATATTATATAATCTTCCGTCTCTATATGTATCTTTCCATTTACCTTCTTTTAGACCATCCATATATTTTCCTTTTGATGTAGCCCCAAACCAGTAGGAAACCGCTAAAGAATCATTTTTAAGACCATCAACATAAGTTACAATTTCATAGTCATCCATCCTATCCCGCCTGTTGTAGATTCTGTATTTCCCCTTGAGTGGTTTGTTTCTAAAAAAATGAATATTAGCAATATTTTTAACTTTTTGCCTTGGTATTTCTTTGTCTTGAGAAAAAAGCAAAAAAGGTACAATCAAAAATATAAAGGTGTATAAACGCATAACTTTTCTTAGTATCCTTTTTCTGAATTCCATCTTTTGTCAAATCTATCATCTTTTATTTTGAGATCATTGATTCTAACCCGAACAAAATAGTCCCCATCTTCATCATTAACTTCTGTACAGTAAAGCAATGTTTTTTTGTACCATCTAATTTTTCTAAAATAATATATTTCCCGTTGTTAAATTTTTTGACTTGGTCAGTTGTAATATCCTTATAGTCTTTGCTTTGACCAATCAAATCTGCGTATTCTTTTTTTGTCATATTAATTGAAAAATCAACTCTTCTAAATCGTTTTTGATTGTCTGCATAAAATGAAACAACTTTGTCCTTGATTTTAAATGTTTTAAAAGAATACAAACCTTCGATTTTTGCGTGCGGAATTCTATAAACATAGTCAATTGTATCGGTGTAGATTTCTTTTTTTTGTGTGGTATCAAAATAGGAATCTTTACCAACAATTAGTATCAAATCAGTTTTATTTACTTTTGAAAATAAAGCATCAAGATTTTCTTCAAATTTTATTTTATCCAAATCAAAAGTTCCAAATTTTTTTCCAATATAATTCGGATTTTCTTGTCCGTTACAGCTGATAAATAAAAGGGTGAAGTTTAAAAAGAAAAATAGTTTATATACTTTCATCATTATTTGTGTTTTAAATACGGTTGTTCGAAAATTACCACTAATTGTCTGGAACTTTGCATTCGGACAGGAATTGAAATACAAAAGCCTATATTATTACTACAGTTCAATTGAAAAACTGCGGTTGAGCCTGTTTAAATTATTGTGGAATTTCATTTTTCAGATAGGTTTCCTGTAATGCAACTATCCAATTGTTTTTACTATCAGCTAATAAATGCAAAGCGATTAAATCAAAATCATCAGAAATATAAGCCGATAAATCCGATGAGTTTGTCTTTTGGAATACTGTCTTAAAGATATTTTCTCTTATCCTGTCAATTTCGGTTTTGAGTTTGGGTTCTATAGTAAAGTGTTTTGTTTCTTCATAAGCGTTTGTCCACACATCAGAAAATGTTTCCTCATCCCGATTGTCCAAAATTTCATCAATGGTTTCAATATCAATATTATTCAAAATGGTTTCTAATGAATTGATAAATGCTTTTTCTAACTGGTTTATAGTTGTTGTCATTTGTGATGTTGTTTTTTTAGTGCTATTTTAAAAAATGTTTCAAAGCTTTATTTAATTCGGTTACGTCTTCTTTATATCTTGGATATTTTTCAATATTTCTAACACTATGGTTTTGGTTGTTTACAATTCCGATTTCATTTTGGTTAGAAAATTTTCCGTCTATTGCTAGTCCGTTGATGATACATTGAGCGATATATTCAGAATGATTTTCAAACTTTGAAATTGTATTTAAATGATTTCCTATCAATACTTTGGCTTCTGTAATTTGATATTCTTCAATCGCTGTCATTGGCAATAAAAGAAGAAAAAGGTGTTCAAATTGCTGAAATGCTAAAAGTTCATCCCAAGTTAAAAACCAAGCTTCAAAATGTCCGCCGAGGTTTCCAATGTACAGGTCGTTAAGAAAAAATGCAATTTTATACTCCTGAAATTCAATTAAGAAATTTACATTTTCATTTAACTTTCCGCCGATAAATCTTGTAAATTCTTCATCTTTATTTTTTGGAAAAAATTGCTTTTCCCATTCAACCAGCTTTTCTCTGTCAATCCCAATAACTTCCAGCGCTTCATCAATATTGATTTCGTTTATTTCATCATAACCCCTGAAACAACTGATGTAGGCGTACCAAAAGAATGGGTTATCTTTTATATCATCTTGTGTAATTTGTATGTTCATTTTTTGATTTTTTTGCTTAATCTGTTTTTATTTCACATTAGGCAAAAGAAAACTTTGTTATCTGTAACCATAAATTATAAATGTTCCGTTGTCTCCTTCGTAAGGAATGTGCAAATCTTTTAAAAGTTGTTCAAACTCTTTAGTTGCATCAATTACTTTTGATTTAACCAATTTACCTACAAATTCAGCATATTGCGGTCTTACTTTTATGTATTCTATTGTAAAAAACAATGGCATTCCTTCTTCATAAAACGGGCTCCAATCACCTAACCATTGTGGAGCATCGCTTATTTGTACCTCTTCAAAAGTTTTATTCTCCAATACTAATTTTTCCACATATGGAGGTGCAAATGGTAAACTCACAATGGCACTTTGTAATTTCAGCCATTTGGTATCGTTCATTACAGAACTCAAACCTTTTTCAACCACCATTTTTTTTACTTCTTCTTTAAGTGCTAAAGCATATTCATCATTCTGCGTATAATATTTATATTTTTCCCATTCGGAAATATTGGGATCATTTAGAATTTCAATAACAGATTTTTTCATAATAAATTATTTGCAAACGGGATAAAACTTACTGAATTGATAAGTTCCGTTTTCTTTATCAAAACATAAATAGAAACTAACGGAAGAATTAGATTTCACCTGAAAATTTCCAGATTTTGTGATAATAGGTTCATCTACTTTTGCGCTATTGTTTTTCCCATTTAGTAAAAGTCTTGAGGCAGATTTCACATATTCTAAACTGGGTTTTTGTCGGTTTTCTAAAATGGTTTTGCAGGAATAAAAATAATCAATGCAATTACCAATTACCTCATCATTGGTATGCGAATGATAAACAACCATATCAATAATAAATTCTTTTTCTACCATATCTATTTCATTTGTTTTCTTATATAAAAAAAGCTCCTGCAGGTAATCTAAAAAATTATCGATAATGTATTTTCTTTTTATGCAGGTTTCATCAAACATAAAATCGAAAACAGCATTTGTCCATTCGATATCGTGAAAAAGCAAATCTTCGTCTTGCTCCAGCAAATACAAATCTTCATTATATGCCCATTTTTCTATTATTTCTTTAAATTCTTCGGGCGATTTATTATGCCAGTTTAAAAGGTCATTCACAAAAATAATTTTTACGAGTATGAATTTACACAAAGTATTTTGTCTGAATTATTGTGAAATAAAACAGTATCATTTCCGTCTGTAAAAAACTCAAAACCAACTATTTTCCCGATAACTTCAAACGTATCAATATTTTCAATTTTTGGTTTATCGTAATGATTTAAAGTTCCTTTTAATTCATTTGTTGTTTCGTCATAAACAGTCGGACTGATTTTATCTCCATCTGGCCAACCATCAATTACTCCTCTAAATGTGCCAAATTCATTAGTTAATTCGAAGTTTAATTTGTTAATCGAAAATTCATAAAAGGTTTGTATGTAATAATCTGCATCAAACTCGTCATCTGTTTTAATCTTTAGATTTCGTTTTTGAGTTTCAATATAATCATCAGTTTTAGTCTTTGTTTCTAAGTAAATTTTTCCGTTCGTTTTAAAATCTTCTTGTAATTTTTCGAATATATTTTTTGCTTGTTTGAAACCTTTATAAAGCTTAACATTTCCGTTGAATTTGTATTTATTTTCTACAACGTCAAAAAGTGTATAATTGAAAGTGTTAAATTTTGTTTCATAATTTTCATCCATCCAAAGTCCATTGGATGAGATAAAATGAAATACTTTATCTGGATATTTCTCAAGCGTCAAACTACATAAAGGATAAAATATTCCTTTAAGCGTTTCATCAGTAAAAACTTCTTCAAAAGTTGGATATAGGTTAATTTTCATTTGATTTCAATTTTTGCCATTATTTTTTCTATTGTAATTATTTAATCGTATTTGGATTATGTTTTTTAGTTCATTTTCTTCAGAAAAATCTAAAACTTCTTGCAGTTTTTCTATTTCTACAGTTTCTATTAAGTGTAATAATGCCCATTCAATACCATAACAACCTGTGTCTATTGGCGTTGAAAGGTTGATTAATAGTTTGGCTTGTTCTACAGAAATTGGCACAGCGAATTGTTGAAGGTATCCGTCAAAAACATCCAATGGAAAAGCATCACTTTCTGGATTTGTTTCTGCTGGTAATTTTCCTATTTTATACAGTTCTGTGATTAATTCGTCGTTTGTCATATTAAGTGTTTGTTGTTATCAATTCTTTTAATAAATCTTGTTTTACATTTCTAGCTTCTTCCCAGCCAATATGGCTTTGGGTGGCTGTTGATGGTATAGATTTATACACTTGTTTTAAACATTTTTTTGCTTTTTGAATAATTGCTAAAACTTGTTTGGGATTTTCTGTTAATTGTCCGTTAGATTTATTGGCAAGCTCAAACAATACTTTACTTATTTTCAATCTATTTTCGGTTGGTGAAATGCGATTGGGGCCACTAATTTTATTGGTGCTCAAAAAATCATAGAACAAACTCTTTACCTTATCATCAGTACCATCGTCTTCCCAATCGCAAAGTACACAAATATCATATTCTGCTTTTGTTTTATTGGTTGGATATCCACAACCTGGACAGGTATATATTTTAAGGTTTTTATTGGCAATATAAGTGTCGAAAACGGCACGTCTTTTCAAGAAATCGGTTAATAATTCTTTGTCGGGTTCGGAGAAAATTTCTTCCATTATTTTATTTCTTTACTGCTCTGATTTTTTAAAGGTAATTTTTAATCTATTGTGGAGGCAATAGCTCGCTATTCCGGTTTATTATTCCGATCTCTTTTTAAAAACTAAGTTCTCCAGACCGAGTTATAGTTCTACATTAGCATTGGCTCATAGATTTGTCTTTTAATCTCAAGTAACTTCCGAATTAGCGAACAATAAACCAGACTAAGAATTGTAAATATCAGCGTATAATATTTCAAGATTTCCACTTTCGTATACTCTACTAATACATAAACTTTTCTGCAAATTTCTTTTTGTCAGATCGCTAATAAGACTATTAAGATTAATATTTGGCGGATTGGCAATCAATGAAAGTTTATATGAAAATATTTCTTTGTTAGTTTTTCGCATTATTTCCAAATTACTTTTTTTTATGTAAATACCGCTGTCAATTATTGATTGATTAATAACTGGCATAATGTTGTCATCCCAAGTTTTGTCCAGATTATCCAAACCATTGTAGCTTCCTATTATTTCTAACGAAAATTCAATAATCACATTTACTTGTTGTTGATAAGGAATGCTTATGTTTAGTTTGTCAAAATTGATCATTCTAGCAATATTTGTATTTAAAGAGATTGGTTTTAATATACTGGGAAACATTTTAGGCTTTCGAAGCCGAAATTTTTTAGTACAAAAGTTCAATAGACTAGGTGGGCAAAACCCACATAATATTTCAGTTGCTCCTTGGTTAAATCTCTTTCGTATTCGTCGGGATTTGCAATGGTTGCTTCCACAATATTACTTTGGGGTTCGGTCTTGGTTTCCAGAAGATTTCCTTTTTCATCGTAGGTTTGAATGGTTATAGAATCTTGACCGAATGTTTTCTTCATCGCAAGTATACCATATTTATAAAGCTCATAACTACCTTTCAAATAAAGTTCCTTTTTTCTTTCCTTCCCTTCATAATCATACTCGATGTGGACTCCTGATTCTTCAGATTTTTTGAGTTTTCCATTAAAGTCATATTCTTTGAAATAATTTTTTACAAAATCTTTTTCTCTAACAAGCCTGTTGTCTGAAAAGCGTTTTTTAAGAATGGGTTTCTGATTTCGGAAAACTGTTACGGTTGAATCTTTTGCATCTCTAGATGAATTTTTGGATAGTTTTGTCAGCGTAATGATGTAATCTTTTCCTTCTTTTTTCACAGACTTCGACTCCGACATTTCTTTGAAAAGTTGTCCATTCTTCCATCCTTTTTCGCCAACGAGAATTCCATTATCATACAGATACTGTATTTTCATATCTTTTTTCCTTATGATTGAAGTACCATCTAAAACATAATTTTTCAAGCTGAAAAAATAGCTTGCCTGCGAATCTTCAGGAGAAATCACTCTGTAAAGACCATCATCCAGAGGAATCTCGTGAGAATCTTTTACAATATATTTCCCATCTTCATTATCCGGACGAACCCTGACTGTGTTTTTCAGTAAAATTGTGTCCCCACTTTTTGTGATTTCTTCATCATACCATTCATCAGGCATTGTAAGATAAAGATGCTTGTCTTTGAGCACAATTGCTTTTTTGCGTAATCTGAAATCATCTACTCTATCACAATCTCCCTCCACTTTTGTAGAAGTATCGTTGAAAATAATATGTGATTTTTCTATAGAATATTTTCCATAATAATCCATTTTGCAGGATTTTCCAATACTGTTATGATAATGGTAACCTTTTTCTTTATCAAATATCAGGAAATCGAAGTCAGATTTTGTCGAAGTTTTTTCTGTAAGAGGAACGAAAGTCCAAGTATCTTTGTTTACAAAATGCAGGACGACTTTCCAGCTGGTATTTGCCAGTTTTTTTGAGTCTTGGTTTTGAGCAAAGTAATATTGTAAAAAAAAACAGGACTATAGCAATTAGTAATTTTTTATTCATCATTTGTGTTTTAAATTCAAATTTAATATTAATTTCAACCTCATCCGGCGGGATTTCATTAATAATAATAATAATAATTGGTAACTATATATTAATTTACACTAAGTTAATTTAAAAATAAAAGACTACCCAATAACTGAGTAGTCTTTTTTATAAGTGTTAAAAATCATAAATAACTTTGAAAAGTCATCAAAATTTCGTAATATTGCAAATACATGACTTTATACCCAATCGAATCTATGGTTTCGAAAGGATATTTTTTGTTTAAAATGTAAAAATGAAACAATCACATCCTACTTAAAAAAGTAAAGGAGAAATGGACGTTCCTATTATAACTTGTCCTATAATAACACTAACACAAAAAGATGAACAAAAAAATGATACTTTTAGTATTAATTTTGATTCCTCATGGTATTTCTAATTTAGGTGATGTTGTTCAGTTCGCGGCTGGCATCATTGCAATTTTAGAATACTTTGAGAAGAAATAGAACTTCTATTTTAATTTAGGGGCGATGTTTTAATCGCCTCTATTTATGGTTGCAAATTTAAAACTATAAATTGACATTTACAACTTTCCGTAATTTTTAACACTTAATTTGCTTTAATTTAGAATAATTCTAAATAATCTATTTTGAATTATTTCTACTATTCAAAGTCTTTTCCATCATTATATCAAACTCTGTTTTTTGTTCTATATATCTAGCTTTAACTAATGGAACATTATCTTGATATACTATTTCTTTTGTGTCGATTTTCAGATCTTTATAGTTCTCTTTGATGTCTTCTACATAGAAATAAGTCGTACCTTTTATAGTAATACTTTTCACACTTCTTTCTTTTAAATCTGATAGTTTCATTGTACTAATTCTGTATATTTTGTTCTTACATCAGAATGTAACAACAAATATCTGAATTTTTCCTGGTCTGAGACCTTTCTCAAGTTAAATCTATATACAAACTCATCAACATACTTCTGAAGGTGTTTCTTTGATACATGGTTGTACATTCCATTGACTGAATTTTTTAAGATTCGCCAACTTCCTTCTATATTGTTTGTGTGGATAGAACTATCTTGTAAACTTACATACTCTTTTTTAGAATGATCAATGAACTTATGGCTATAATCTTTATCTAGTCCTTTATAAGCCCACCATTCATCAGTCATTAGATTTGTATCGGTTTTAACAAAACTATAAATCAAAGGTTGAATTGATTTTTTCTTAGTATTATCTACAACAAATGCATTCATCCTACTTGTTTTATGAGTGACTTTTTCTTTGACTGTTTTGTTTGGTATAACTTTATGAGGTCTTTCAATAATTTCACTTTCTCCACGTTGAAGCGTTCCCATTACAACGTTTTTCTTTTTAAAACTGCGCCCTTGAGATTGAGCAACTTTTTTATCTTTGTGGCGGTTCTTATTTTTACCTCCAACAAAGGTTTCATCGCATTCCACGATACCTTCTAACTCGTTAGAATTTTCTATACCGAAACATGCACGTATTCTGTGTGCTAAAAACCAAGCTGTCTTTTGCGTAACTCCAATATCACGAGCTAATTGTAAAGAACTAATTCCTTTTTTGTGTGCGGTTACTAACCAAATAGATAAGAACCATTTGCGAAGACTTATCTTAGAGTTTTCGAACATTGTTCCTGTTTTCACATTAAAATATTTTCCAGTATTCTTACATCGGTATTGATTATTCTTACACTTATAAACTTTTGATTCTGAATCAAAAGGTGAAACGACAATACCGCCCCACCTTAAAGATTCTAAATAGTCTATACACACCTGCTCCGATGAAAAGGTCTGAGTAAGTTCAAAAACAGATTTTATGTTAGTGTTAATCATACTCTTACAAAATTAATGATAACATTATTGAAATCAAAAAGGGTTAATTTTTAGATTAATTTTTTTCATATATTTGTATCTGTATGGGAAAGCCAAGTCTTTGTACGTTCAAAATCAACTTCTCGGCAAGTACCATACATTTTAGTTATTTTGTACTTGATAATTAATACAGTCATATAGAAAATTTATTAATTGATCTGTTTGAGAATCTGAACTGTAGTTAATATTTGGCATTTTCTTAATACACTTTTCTTTAAAAATGTTGTTCCAATAATTGTTCTCATCATCAGTTTTACTCATCCTGTTTATCTGACCAAATATTCTATCCATTGCACTCTGTATGCGTCCTACGTTAGTATTGTGTCTATTTTGCAATGTTCTTTGAGCATCAAAAGTTGAATTCATATCTACTTTTGCGGGATCTCTGTATTCATATGGTTTTGTATAAGCCGACTGTGAATACCCGTAAGAAAATACCGACAATGAAATCAAAAATAATATCTTTTTCATAGCCGTTTATTTACTCATACTATTTACAAGATTGTCTGCTTTGGATGATTCCATAAAAACAGATCCCACTTGTTTATAAACCATTCTTTTTCCGCAAACATTCAAAGAATAAGTTGCGTTACCAGTAGATTTTACTTTGTCTAAAATTTTGATGTCCTCTTTTGGACAACCTTGTTCAACAGAAACTGTTTGTATTAATTTTGTTTCTGTCATACCAAATGCAGTTCTGTTAACTGCTCCACAGTTCAATAATACAATAGATAATGAACCAATTAAAAATGATTTTTTCATAGTGAGTTTTCACTACCCAACCCAAGTAGAAGATTTGATTGTAAATAAGAAAGGCGTGGGTTGAAAGTCTTATTTACTACCTGCGGTTCTGGAAAAACCTATATGACATAAACAAGACAAACCCACACCATATGGTGCAAGTGTCCACTGTTTATTCTGTGTCATATTTGAGAAATTTTCCAGATTTCAGGTAACAGAATAAAAGCTAACGCTTTCTTTTTTCGATAAAATTACTTCTACGAAGATACGAAATTTGTATCATTTATTTTAGTATATTAGGAGAAAATTTTTAACTATGACACCACAACAAGAACAAGAAAAACAAGTTAATTTAAGTTTGATGATTTTGAATTTTAAGATTAATGCATTAAAGGAAGCACTATCTGAAGACCAAGATTTGAAATATCGAGAATCTATTGGACAATCTAAAATTATTCTGAAAACTTTACTGGGTAACCCCCTGTCTCAGAAAGAACTTGATGAAGCTTTGAATTCTCTGGATTTTTAGAGAGGTAAATAGTAACATCTTCGAATTTCTTTCTTAGTTCATTAGACCATTGATGTTTATGATCTGCTAACTCTGATTCTAATTCCATAATTAGGTCATGGATTTCTTTGTTTGTCATTTCAATTAAATTTTGCGTTAATAAAAAAGACTACTCGAAAGTGAGTAGTCTACTTGTTTTTTAGTTTTGTGTAAAGTTATATGTAGTTACCTAATAATTAAACTTTAGTATTATTTACAATTGCATTATTCTTCAACATAATTCTGAAAATAAATCACATCTAATACGTCGTTGAATTCATTTTCTTTCCTTGCTTTCTCGATAAAATCACGATAACTGAATCTTTTATTTTTGTTTTGAGGCTCTTCTTTTGCTTCAAGATAACGCTCATAAAACTGAAAATAACTTCCTTGTGGTGATTCTTCTTTTATAATATTTTTACTATTTTTATCGACTACAAAAAGCAATGCTGATTTAAGATGCTTTGCCATAAACTCCTCATCATAAGAATCACTATCAATTCCCAGAAAATATAGATTATTATCTTTTTCCCAAATTCTGCAAGTTGTTTCTTTATCCTTGTAATGAAAATCTGTTTTACCGAAGTTTTTATCAAAATATTTTCCCAGCAACTCCGTCTCTTCTATCGTTCTAATGCTAATTTCGTATGCTTGAATATTCTTGTTAATCGGGTCTCAAAGAATTGAATATAATTGGCCGCATCATATCCTATATCTTTTGTGTTATATCTGCTAAGATTTCCGGCAAGTTTCAAACCTCCAAAAACCATTACAGTATCTTTCGCACTAGCAAATTTCAAAATTTCTCCTTCAATAAAAGTTTTATAATCATCTGTTTCTATTGCCAAACTATTGAGTTGGTTTTTTTCAATTGGAAACTTCAAATCCTTCAAATCAAATTCTTTTTTCTTGCAAGAAAATATGAGCAACAGAATAATTACTGATAAAAAATTCTTCATTGTGTTTTTCTTAAATCAATTAATATCCTGTAAGCCAAATAAACAACAATATCGCCCACTGAATACCAATTGCAATCCAAATCATATTACGGCTTGGTGCTGAAATATTCTTAAGACTTTGGATAGTTTTTACTTTGATGATGTCGTAAAAATTTAGGTTTTACTGTGTAAAATCGGTGTCATCCATTTTCACTTTCTTCATCCCGAAAACAATGATTTTTCTGAGCCATTTGTTTTCTGACTTATCATTTTTGATGGCCTGGATGATTTTGAGTTTGTTCATCGAAAAATCGCCGGCATTTCGCAGAACATTGAGTTGTTTTGATTGGAATTTATTTAAAGCCTTATCCAAAATCGGAATTATAAGACTGTCTGCTTTATCTGTAATTACCCGGTTTGTAATTTTGGAAATCATATATTGATTCCCAAAATAGAAAAAAAACATACGGACTTGCCAGACAAGTCAAATACCACAAAATAGAACTGACTGGTCTCGCAAAAAACATTATCAACAAAAACGGAATTGCGCTGGCGTGTGCAGAATGTCCGGCATCTATTCCGTTTATCAGGATTGTAAAATTATAGAATGATAACTATAATGGTGGAAAATGCTCCCAAAATATTGATTTTGAGAAAGCTTGATACAGCCGAAGCTGATAGTTTGGCGACGTATTTAAAATTTTCTTTCATCGGTTTGTGTTTTTATTTCTACAATTATCAAATATAAAATTTTAGAATTAGTAAAACAAAATGCACAAGCAACATTTGGTCACCTGTGCACTCGTCAAATCAATTCTCATCATTTTGTATTTTTCTTACCAATTTTATCAGTTCAAAATCGGTACAGCAACTTTCAGATTTGGATATTTGTCGCCCAGTTTTTTAAGGAAATCGTTGGCAATCACATTTTCCTGAACCACCTTTTGCATATCCATCGACAACATATTGCTTGCTGTATTGACGTACGTGAAAACCAAGGCAGAAAAAAGGATCAGTTCTATTGGTTTATCGTCTGTTGCCAAAGAGATTTTGTAAGCTTTTACTTCATCGCCTTTTTGTTTTGCGAAAGCCTTCATTGTTCCTTGATTTGAGATCTCGACCAAACTCGACTGGGAAAGTCTCTGGCTATCAAAAACTAAATGATTGCTTATATCGCCCTCTGTATCGGTATCCAAAAGATGAAGTTCATCATTGCTCAGAATTAAATATTTCGGCGTCTGAACCGTGTGATATCTTACCGTTCCCAGAGTCGCCATACTTTTCAAAGAATCTTTCATCCCATCTTTCATAGCCGTTTTGTTGGTATATTCAAGATTGGCAAAGTTGAACGCATCAATTGGTTTTCCTTCCATCTGTGCTTTCAGATAGCTGTATTCCCCATTCAGGAAATTAGATTTGTAGGTTTCTGCCCGTTGGAATTCTGATTTAAAATCTGTGCTCTGCATCGTTTGCTTCATTTTCTGCTTTTTGGCGTACATAAAATACATCACGCCGCCATAGAAAAGCACCATAAATCCGATAATAAAAATAACTGTACTCATAACATTTGGTGTATTTAAAGTTTAAACTTTGGTTGGTTCCACTTTCTTTTTCTTGAAAGGAATTGCGCCCCAAATCATAAGGACAATTAAAAGTCCAGCTACCAATTTTCCGCCATATCGGGTATAAAAAGGCAACTTGTTGAGGTCTTCTTTTTTCAGTTTTTGAGAAGCTAAAATCGCATCCATCTCTTTGTCGGGAATGTCATAAAAATCCTGAGTTTTCTCATCATAACCTACCAATCTTGGCTCTTCTGTAACGTATAAAGGAAGGAGATAGGCGATATTGAATTCTTTGTGAAGTGTTGCTAAATCGAGATAATTGCCATTTTCTAGCTTGAATTCTTCTGTATTTGGTAAATCGTAAACTTTGGCCAAAGCATCTCTTTCCCCAAATGGAATTTTTGCTTTTGCCGAGCAAAAATTGGAAGCAAACAAAAGAACTGCAGACACTAAAAAGATTTGGTTCAATGATGTCATCGCTGTAGTTTTATAGGTTTAATGAGAAGCCGCATTATGACTGCTGATTTTTAACGTTATGATTAAAAACGGACAATCAAGAATATATTTAGAGCCTGTTTAAAAATTATATTAAAAAAAATTATAATCACATAGCCTATCTTTAATCTGAAGGTTTTTTTAAGTCAAAATAGAAAGATTGATGCTACTTTAACTTCTTTTGTCGATTGTAAATCACTTTTTTTTCTTTGTGTCTATGTGGTTTTTAAAATTTAAACAGGTTCTTAATCATTTTCAATTTCTATCGATGTTGTATATTTTGCCAAAATCACTCTTGGTATTATCCTGCATTGATTTAATTTGGTCTTTTGTGAATTTTATTTTTTCGTCTGAATAGTCATCTTTATATTTTTTGCTTAATTCAGAAAGCCCGGAATACTTTTCCACCAACATTTTATGTGTTTTAAAAATTACCGTATCGCCTTTAACTTCAGAAACTTTGTAAAAAGTGTATACGTTATTCTTTTGGATTTTATAAATATCATCAATTTTAGGATTTTTTAAATATTCGTTTTCATTTAACGAATTTTTGCAAACAAAAAAAATGACTTGACAAAAAAACAACCCTATCAAAAATAAACCAAAAAAATGTGTAAGTGGTCTTTTAAAATTGGCTGCTTCAGAAGCGTAGTCTTGCTTCATTTTTGCACTCATTTGGTTTTTGTATAAAACTTGTTTACAATGGCTACATTGGCTAATCACTTTCCTTGAAGTTGGAAAAATGGGTATCCAAAAAATATGAAAGTAGCGTGCTATAACGGAAAAAGTAACTGTATTTTTACTATTGCAGTGTTCACAGTCATAAGATATTATCTCTTTTGATTTTAATACGCGCCCTCTTGTTCCAAATATTATCATAATTTATTTTATGTTTAATTTTGTATGATTATTCACACTTTAAAGATAATCTATACGTGCAAAAAGCCAGGCAATCTTTTACAATTCGCTGGAAACGAATTACAATTCGTAGGTTTTAGTTTTTTTTGACTGAAAACTTATAGATTGAATTATCATTGTGATTAAAAATGGTAATGTTATCGCAATTCCTAACCAAAATCCTTTGTCGAAATCAGTATAAGTAAAACCAATCGAAGTTAAGACCATAAAGAATGGAAATATTAAGAATGTTGAAATGGACAAACCTTTATTGCTTCTTATTTTGTGATTCAAATTCAGAAAAATTGTGACAGATAATATTGTCATAACCAGATTAAACAAAACACAAATCCCATAAATCATTGCTGTTGCATTGAAATGCAGATTGGCATCATCCGTCGGAAAAATGACCGATAAAACAGTCAGGAACAAAAGTGACGTTATCAAACTTATTCCGAGTGTTTTAAGTAAAATGTTAAGCAGATATTTTTTCATAATGAGATTAAAATCTTAGTTGCGTTCAAATTCATTTCCACTTTTCAATCCATTTCTTTTCCCCTTCAGTTAATATTTCCGTATTGGCTTCATAGTTTCATTTCTGTGTTGGTTGTTGAAAACTTCGGCAAAGTTTATAGCCAATGTTTCGGAATTTTGCAGTCGGGTGGAAAATCTATCTGAATATTATTAAAATTTAATTGAAAAACTATTGTTAGATTTTGCAATCAACCGTCGATTTTAATTTTCCACAAATATTCAGCATTTCTGTTTAAACCGTTGCTCTCAAGATAAGGTATATTTGTAACCTTGGATTGAGCAAATGCCAGAGAAACGGCTAAAATCAAGAGAATTGTAAAAGATATTTTTTTCATTATTTGTAAAAGTTTGTTTTATTGAAGTCTGTTCTGTAAAATTTACATTACTGGCTGTAGTTTTATTCTCCATAATCATTTAGATAGAAGAACGTATAATTTTGGTTGTATTTGCTAATTTTTTTTATTTTACGGATACATCTGATGGGTATTATTTCCATTTCTTCTTGGGATTTATAACTTCTCAAATCATCATATTTTATTTCATCAACTTTATACCAATCCGGTTCTAGCACAGTATAAGCCATTAAATTTCTACCTTTTTCTGTTCTAAGAAATTCTATATAGAACAGGTTAATTTTCCATATACATTTCTCATTTTCGCATTCGTCGTATAAGCTTTTATATTTATCAAAAGAAAAAACGTTACCATTCTTGTCAATCCCAATAATATTTGGATAATTCCTAATTAAGCTAAATTGAGATTTTGCAATTAAATATAACTCAATTGCATTTTCTTGTCTTTTTGTTAGATTAAAATAAGAATTATCAAAATCAATATTTGTCTTTGTGTAACGTATAAATTTTTGAGATAAGCACACAGTATAACTCAAACAAAGTATAATTAGTATTACTATTTTTTTCATTTTGGTGTCATTGGTAGCTTTTATTTGAAGTCAGACCAATCTCCCCTGTTCATTCTTCCTTTTAGTTTTTTTTCAAATTCTGTCTTACAAATGAATAAGTGTATTTCATTAAGTCTGTCTTTCGATGTTTCATTTATTACTTTTTTATCTTTCTCAGTCAAAATATTATGAGGCGTTTGGTCAAAATCTATTTTTGCTTTACTAACCAATTGTATAGTTCTGTCATTTAATTTCCAAGTATAATGGTAAGTTTTAAAAAATGAAAATTCTTTTTCTTCTATTACAGGTTTTTCATATTCATCAGTGATTTTTTGTATAATTGTCTTAAAGTCATTATCAGTGCAATTTCCTGTTGCAGATAGCAAAATCAAGTCTTCTTTTTCATTTGTCATAGCTTCCAACTTATAAAAAAATTGGTTTTTGTAATAAGCAACAGTATCTTTTCTTGAATAACTTTTTACGTTAAATTGTATCCCGAAAATTTTATTATTGTCGTCTTTCCAATCGATGTCATATTCGTATATTGTATCTTTTTCAACGTATTGTTTTTCGCTTGAAAATTTTATATTTTCTCTATTCATAGATTTTGAATAGAATTTGTCAGCTTTCAAACTAAAATTCAACTTTGACAAGTCTAATTTTTCGTTTTCATACTCCTGTCCTTTACAGGAAGTGATAACAAGTGCAAAAATTAACAGTGATAATATTCTATTCATAATTTAGTTTATTCATATTTTCTTTAATTTATGGTGGGTTTGTAAAATTACCGTTAACGTTTTGGGTATTGCCGAAGGCAGGATTTTTAGCACTAATGTTCAATCGAAGAACAAATGTTGAACTTTGCACAAATGTCCAATCAAAGCTGTTCAGCCCCGCTTTTGGCAATACCTTGTTAGCTGACGTTTTTTATTTTATTTCTTCAAAAGGATATAACTTTGAGAATTTAACAATATATTATTAGTAGAATAAAGTCCATTTGAACTATCCCAAACATAAAATCCTACCGCATATTCTTCAAATTCACTTATGATTTTAAACTTTACACTTTTTCCGTCTTCCGACCAAATTGGATCGTTAATTCTTAGATTTTTTTGATTATGACCTTGGCTTCCATTTTCAAACTGAATTAATACAATGTCAATGACTTTGGATTTTTGCATTGGTTCAGAAAAATGCAAATCAATCATATCATTTTTGAGTGTAATGTAATTTTTGGTATTAGAATTTAGAAGTTTGGGCTGTGTTATTTTATTTTCAATTTTTTTAGCCCATTGTAGCATTGGAACATATAAATCTTCAAGCTTTTTAGACTTACTCTTCTTATATAATTCTAGTAGTTTTTTGGAAAACAAATTTTGAGCTACAAATCCACGTGTTGCATTTTGTTTCCAATAAATGTTTGAAATACTATCTGTTTTTTCTTTTGGGAAGTTCTTGTCAATAAAAATATCGTAAACAGCCCAAGTCATATATTCATTAAACGAATTAATTCCTGGATAGCCTGATTCATTATCCCATTTTTTAATATCAAAATTTTGGGCAATCAATTCAGCGTATTTATCAGAAATTGGATTTACATAACCGTGATCCATTTCTGTGAAAATTGAATGATTGTCGGTAATTCTCCCCGAAACATTTTCATTCATTTTGCCCAAAATCAAATCTTTACTAATATTTGGAAAGTCAACAGTTGTTAAACTATCGATGTCTCTGTGGCAATTTTGGCTACCAACCAAAGGAGAAATTGCAATAACATAATCACCGTTTCTTTTTGTTTTTTGGTTTGGAGCAAACTTATCTAAAAAAGAAAAACTCTTATCAATAAAATAATACTCTCTATAATTAGACACTAATTCACTGTATAAGTTTTTATGTTCGTTATAGAATTTTATGTAGTTTGATTTCTTTACAAAATCATTAATTAATTCTAAATTTTTATCTACTTCTTCTGGACCAAATGAATTAAATGGATAATCTCTTTTTAGTTTTCCATTTTGGTCAAAAGAAAAAGCATACGTATCCGTTCTAAACCCCAAAAATTTTTCCCAGTCCTGACCAGAATAGTTTACACTATCTAAAAGCGGATGGTTTTTTACAGGTTCAAAATATGTTAAAATTTCATTATAATAAGGTGGAACTTTTTGAACAGCATTAGGGTCAGTTTTTCCATATTTTGTTAATGCTAAAATTATATTTCCTAGCTCGTAACTCTTACTAAGTTCAATTTTTTATATTTTTCTGAGAAAAAGATTTAATTGATAGAATTAGTAATAATAGTAATGTGATTTTTTTCATTTAGGAACGGGTGTTTGTGTAAAATGTCAGCTAACTTGTGTATTGGCGCAACCGTCTTTTTAAAAAAATGACTTTGCAATAGCGCAAGGCTGTGTTTTGTTAATAATTTTTGTTTCATTTATATCCGTGTATAAGCGTTTATACACGGCTGTAATTAATTAAATTTTGAATGATTTTTTAATTCAATATGATAAATTTGTTACTAAAATAGCAAATTTATGGGTGCTCCAAAAAAGTTTTTCTAGTGTGGTTTGGGGTTGTCTAATAGCCATTCTTTTTCAGCCTCAAAAAACCAATGTTTTACAGTTTTTGCTTGGAAATATTGGTCTTGCTCGTTCATTTCAAAATAGATTTGTATGTCTTTTAAATTATGGTCGGTAAATAATGCTAATGTGAGATAAATTTTGTCGGTTTCTTTGTCCAAAACAATACTTGTTGAGTAATTACTGTTGGCGTTTATCATCACAACAGTGTTTGTATTTTCTGCTTTTGTATAAGAATAAAAAACGTTCGGCTGTTCCGGATTTTTACCTGCAATCTCAATGGTTTGCTGGTTATTAAATAATGGACTGCTAAAAATCTCATTAAATGAAAGTCTTGATTTTTCAGGAAAATTCTGATAAAAATCGAACTCGGTTTTAAGTATTGGATGCGGATTTTCGGTGGCGGTTGTGAAGTATTCAAAAAGCCCGTTATTGCAAAGTTCCAGACCATAATCATTGAAAATTTGATTCAGTCGATGCGTTTTTGTCATAAGAACCAATCCAAGCCCATTCGCATCCTTGTATTTTGCTCTTTCATCGCCAGTGATAAATGCAATTGCGGATATTGCACCAAATTCAAAATTAAATTCATCTGAGTATAAAAGTTGTGTTGTCAGATGTCCTTTAACCATTAATGAACCGTGGTTGTAAATTCCCCAAAGTGTATTGCATTCCAAATTTCCACCAATGTAAAAATCGTTTCCGGCTAATGTTACTTGTGCAGATTTTACATTACCTAATACCAATAAAAATGGCGAATAATCGGTATCTAAAGCCGTAATCTGATTGGTTACTTCAAGGTTTTGTTTGAAAATATAGCCTTCAATAAATTTATCTTCAATATAATTATCAAGAGATAGATTGTCTAAAATTGCATCATTTTCATACACGACAAAAAGTTAACACCCGTTTTTAATAAGTGTTTTATTTCTGTAAATTTTACTATCATCATTGTGTCTATAATTTTGGTTGGTTGCGTTCTCTCAGAAAATTTGCACTAATATTTTGATGCTTGCCAAAGACTGGAAATCGAAGCACAAAAATCTATTTAACTAATGTTCAATCGAAAACGGCACTTGAGTTTTGCACTTTGTTTCGCCTGCTGTAAACTTTTGTTAACAAATATTATTTTTCTTTTCGGACAAATTTGTATTCTCTTTTATTGCTTTTTGGATTCAAATCAATAAACTCATAGTTCTCAAAATCTTCAATATTTTTAAGAAAAACTTCTTTTGCTTTTTCTAAAGTCCAAGATTTAGGGTAGTGAAAACCGTCAAATTTTACATTATTAATGTTTGCCTTAAAGTCATAATCAAATTTGTAATCTCCACCATACGTCAGTGCAATTTTTCCTGACCATTCAATATCATAACCAATATCAGTTGCTTCAAATTTTATTTTATGATTGGCACAGCTGTCGTGTCCCAACAAATAAATATCGAAAGCCAAATCTTCGTAATCATAATCTTCATCAAGAGGAATTTCATCAACTACAAATTCGTTTTTTATGCAATGATCAAAATTTAACTTTCCAAAATTCTTACTCAATTTTATCCCTTTGTTTTCTTCGCTCCAATAGGTAGAAGAAATTTTGCAACTGTGATAGTTACCCCAAACAATTTTTGCTTTCCAGTCAGATTCAGGCTCTTCTATATCGTCGCTTTCGTCTTCTGCATAATATTTATCTGATTCTAAGTGAAAATCAAACCAAATATTTTGATTTTCATCTATCCTCCCACTCCAAATAAATTTTGAAATCTTATGTCCATTTGGATATGGGTTTCCTTTAAAATAAATTCTATTAAGTTCTGTCTTCATTGCATTTTTTTATAATGTCAGATAACGGGTTTCGGGTTGGAGAAGTGGCGGAAATCGAAGTGCAAAACTTCATTTTATACAAAAGTTGAACCTGAGAATGGCTATTGACTTTTGCAGTTTCGCTCCCACTAGCGCAAAACCTTTGTTAGCCGTTCGTTTTTATTCAGCAGAATATTCAAACGATGTATTAAGTTTTTCGTAAGGAATAATCTCCGTTAATATTCGTTCAAGTTCTTTGTCTGTTAAAAGTCCTCTATGCTTTTCCTTTCTTCCTCTTGGTAATTCTATTTCGTAATCAATTATTTCTCTTGAAAAAACACTTTTTAAGACTTCTGCTTGTCGTTCTGTCAAATATTTGATATGCGTTTTTAAAACGCTTTCGATATTCTTTCTAAATTCTTCGTCTGAAACATTGTTGTAAGTGTCTTGCTCTGACATATCTGTCAACAAAGCTCTGAAAATATAATCTTGTAAATTTTTGGCAAGATAATTTACCTCGTTACAGTCGTACCACACAAAAACAACAGGAATATCGTCTCCATTTTGTTCATTTAATAAAAAACAATAATGGTCGCCTGCACCGCTTTTGGCAAACGGAATAAATTTTAGTTCAGGGTTGATTTGTCTATAATCATCTGGGTCTAAAAAGTCATTTATTTCCTCAGAAATAGAATTTATGTTTAATAATTCAAAGTCGTATGAGTGCAAAAGTAGTGATGGATTTTCTTTAAGTTTCGGGAAAACAGTATTGTACCAATTTGGTCCATATTCTCCAACGTCAAGCATCCCGTCTTGTTCCAGTTGTTTGTAAAGGTCAGAATATTTGAAGTTATATTCTTTCTCGATTTCAGTTAATGTCATTTGTTGTTGTTTTTTGTTTACATTTTGTTAGAAAGTGACGGCTAATGGTTTGAGACTTTGCGGACGGGCGGGAGATTGAAGCACGACCTGTCCCGATACTTCGGGAAAAGCTGGTTTTATTATTAAAGTTCAATTGGAAAACTACTGCTCAAATTTCGCATTTCAGCCCCGTTTTTGGCAAACCCTTGTTTGTGGTAGTTGTTTTATAAGTCTTCGGGTTCAAGCTTGTTTATAAAATTTTCAAAATTGTCAGACAGCACTGTAATTACAGGACTGTCTCCATATTCAAGTTCAATATGTACAATTTTTGGTTCTCCATTATCATTTAGTTGTGTTTTGTCAAAGCAAATCCACCAATGTCCATCACTATCTATTGTAACATATTTAGATTTGTCAAGTTCTCATTCTTCTAAAAGTTCTGTATTTTCTTCTAAATCATAATCCTGTGAACCATTCCTAATTCCACAAATTCCTCTAATAGTTACAAAGTCATCACAAAAAGGAACTTTAATTCCCAAAAGCCCTATTGGATATTGACAATAGTTTAAATATCCTCCATTTTGAAATTGTAGTAAATCAAGATATGATTTAGGAAATTTAATTCCATATTTCTGTTCTACTTCTATTACGGAAGATTTTTCAAGAGGTTTTAGTTCTTGTTTCAATTTCGTTAATGATTTAAAAAATCCTTCTTTCATTATAGTTTGGTTTTTCAGGTTAACGGGTGTCATAATATGGCACACAACGGTTTGGAGTTTTGCAATTCAGCCCGTTTTTGGCAAACACTCGTTACCAGTAGTACATTCAGTTCTTTTATAATTTTGTTATTAATGGTAATTCATTTAAAAGTTTTTCTCTATTACCATTATCCAAATATCTTGGCAGAATGTGAAGTTTTTGTAGTTTTTTAAGTGTAAGCAACGGTGTAACATCGTAATTTTTGTTTTCTACATTTAGGATGAAAGCTAGATATTTAAGGTTCGTTAGTTTTGATATGGGCTCCATACTTTTAACAGCTTTTCCTGTGCCGCTCATTTTTCCGTGGTCTAAAAAAAGCTCTTCCAAACTTGTTAAAGATGCAATTGGCGTTAAGTCATAAAGATTGCTTATCTCGTAGATATACAACGTTTTGAGATTGGTCAATCCATTAATAAAATTGATATTTTCAACCTTTTTAATGCCCGAAAGAATTAATACTTCAAGATTTTTCAAAGGCGACAAATCGGGTATTTCATTTTGCGTGTTGATGCTTAGGTGGAGATATTTCAAATTGGGTAAGGTTGAAAATACACTAACTCGCTCATCGTCAATTTCTCCTAAGCTTATTGCTTCAATATTTTTATTTCCATTTAACGACGAAAGGTTTGTATAAGTCAACTTGAATTTCTTCAATGGAGTTGACATTTCTAAAATCTTCGTGTCAGTAGGAATTGTTGATAGGTCAAAAATTCCACGAATTGCTCCTTTGAAAACGCCGAGATGCGCAAAATCAGCAACTGGACTTTTTTGTTCTGATAAATAATTATTCCAATTCATTTTTTTTATGTGTCTTATAGTGTTTGGGGCGTATTTCTGGTAACGTTTTGGGGCTTTGCGATGCTGGACCAATTGAAGCACAAAACTTCAATTTTCCACAAAAGTTGAACCGAAGAACAACTGTTGAACTTTACAATCAGCCTGTCTAATGCAAACGGCGAAGCCCTCACCGAAGGTAAACACTTGTTAGCGGTAGTTTTTATTTCCAAAACTTCCAACTTTTTTTCTTTTCAGGTTGTTTCGTTTCTATGTATTTTTTTATTGGGTATGATAAATCAATGTTGGTTGGGTGTTCTTTTTCCCATTCAGTTTGGGTCTTTAAATGAAAGGAATTGTCAAGACCAAAAATTCCATATGATTTTATTGTGTTTGGATTATTGATGAACTTTAAATTTCCTATCACTTCGTGTCTGCTAATTTGAAATTCTTTCTCCAATTTGTCTTTTTCATTCCTAACAGTTCCGATAAACCCACCACTTATCCATATCCTTGGTTCTTTGTACCAACTTGCGTCTTCTCCATTTAATGTCTTCCCATAATTTACAACTAAAAAATGGCTATTGATTACATCATCAAAAGTAGGCTTGATGGTTTGATAAATTCTTGTCGTACCAATTATATAAGTCCACATATTTTGCTCCTCTTTGTTTTTGTCAATTTCAAGCAAAATAACTGCGGAATACACTCCATCCTCATTTTTCACAAGTATGCAATCTCCTTCTTGAAACGGAACGTTGACAATGTATTGCATCTTGACTGTTTTTTTCCGTTTTGCAGGTTGTTTGATTTTGATAAGAAACTTTTCGATTTCGGCTATACGTTTTTCGGCTAAATCTTCCCAATCATCTTGCATATCTTCTTTGTCTTGGAGAATTTCTTTTACGATATTTAATGTTTGTTCGTCCAATGCTTTACATTCCCAACAAATTAAAGCATAAGCAAGCCATTCGTTACTTCCAAAAACAGGTTGATTATGCTCGTTCAATAATCTAAAATGCAAAAGAACTTTTTGCTTTATGGTTTCGATGTCAAGCTCTTGTTTGTTATACAGATTTTCAAAAAATCCGTAAATGTCCATTGCTTCGTCATTTCCTAAAATCTCTGTGTTCCAAGTTCCCATAATTATTAAAATTTCCTTTTGTGACTGTGTTTGTTTAACGTTTCGGGGCATTGCGTTCGAGCGGGCAATCGAAGCACAAAAGCCGATGTTATTATTAAAGTTCAATTGGAAAACTACATTTGAACTTTGCAATTTGCCTGCCTGATGGAAAACCTTTGTTGTTCATTCACTTTTTTTATACCATATATTTTCCGAAATAATTATTAAGAGCCTTTTTGTTATATCTGTCTTCTCCTCGCCAATACTCAACAAAAGTCCAATCGTTTTTTCCTCTACTTGGTCTGTCGTATGTGCTTGGTTTGAGAATGTCAATACAGGCTAAAATTTCAATTAATATTTTTCTTTCGTCTTTCGTTGATTTAATTACCGTTGCCAAGTTCTTTTCTAATGCACTTGGGTAATCATTTGGTTGAGAATTTTCTATTACTGACAAAATGTTTTTAAAAATCTCAATATCTTCTTCTGATGGTTTTGGGATTTCGGCTGTTTGAAGTTGTTGCAGGTCAAATAATGTGTAAATAAGTTGTCCGTGTCTAACTCCGCCCCATTTTATTCTTTCAAAATTCAAAACATTTAGGTCTTCATTTTTATAGTATTCATCGCCTATTATTCCATATTTTAAATCTCTACAAATTCTACAAGTATGGCTTTCGTGCGTTACTTCTCCATTTTCTCCAAAACTTTGTCCGCTTATTGCTTTTGTATATTTATGTTCCGTTAATTGCTTCGCAATAAAATAGGAAGCCAAACTTGAACGCCAATCTAAACGCCTATTGGAAAGACTACTTAAAAATGCTGTTGCAACTTTATCGATTAAAATCGTTGGAAGTATCTCAAAAATTTTCTCCAAACATAGGTCGTGAGAAATTGATAAGGGTTCAAACATTAACCCTTTTGATTTTGCATACTCAAAGTCCGTTGGATTTGTTTGTATTTCTTCGTCGTCAATCCAACCGTTTTTCCAATAAGTTTTGAATAGTATATTTTTAGCTTTTTTGTCCATAGATTTTCTTGTATTTTGTTTGTGAGCGTGATGTCGGTTAAACGTTCGGGCGGTAAATCGAAGCACAAGAGCCGATATTATTACTAAAGTTTAATTGAAAAACTACACTTGAATTTTGTACTTCAGCCCGCCTGATGCAAAACCCTTGTTAGTTGTAGACTTTTTTCTGTCGGTTAATTTAAAAATGTAATTATTGCTTCTTTGTTTTTTGTTGCGTCTGCAAAAACATTTTGTAATGTCGAAAATCCGTCAGCCACATAATCAAATGCATCATTTCCTTCGTCCCAAATTGTAGGATAAACTTCTAATTCAGTCATTTTTTCAGGATTGAATTTTTGCTTTAAGTCAGCAACTGTGATTTTTGAAATTTCATTATTTAGTTCTGTAACTTGTTCTGGTGTCAAGTAATGAGCTGGTCCATAACCTAAATCTTGTTTCTCGTCAATTAGTTGTCCACTGAATAAAACTCTTACAAGATTGTGTTCCGCTGTTGCTAAACTTTGTCCGGTAAGTAAAAATATTATTCCGTCCCACGATTTGTCAATATCTACTAGATTTTCGTTTTCCGTTTCGTCGTCATAGATTTTGTGTTCCAATAATGAACTGTCTTTTATATAATCTTCAAGTTCAGATTTTGTCACTCGAAGTAAATTTCCAATCATACTCATAATTCAATATATTTTATTGTTTAAATTTATTAATTCTGTTTGTGCGTTTTATGTCAAGGTTACAGCTAACACCATATAGGCAGAAGTTTTCCGTCTTTAATAATATTATAATCCTTTACTCAAAAATAAGCTATTTAAGTATTTATTGGTAAAACATTTACAATTAGCAAGGTTTGATTTACAATTCGCCAAAAAGGTTAAGTCTGGATTTTATGTCTTAATTCGTTTAATGCAAACTGCTACGCAATCGAACAACGTGATTCGGCGAAATCAAACACTTGAAAACGAAACGATTGATTAAGTAAAACCTTATTAATAGCATTTTATCTTTCAATTTTTCGTCCTATGAATTTTTCTAATTCCAAAAACATATCCTCAATTGTCAGCACTTCCAATTTTGGATGATTTTTCAACCATTTTGAATTTAATTCAGTAATATTCTCATCCAAACTATAAAACAGGCTATTTTTCAACCTGTCTCTTATTGGATTGTTTCCAAAATAGTCGCCTTGTAAAAAGGAATTCAGTTCTTCTTTTGTCAAATTTTCTACTTTGGAACTTTGAAGATTGAATAACTCTAAATGCTTGCTGGCTCCAATTTTTTCAAGCCCCATTTTAATCGTGTCATTCAGTTTGGGCAACCATTTTGTATTCCAAACAAATTGTGAGAAATTTCCATTTTTATATTGTGCCACATAATAGTCCAGATAATAACTTATCAGCGCATCGTCATTCATATTTTCGTCCTCAATTCCTTCTTCCCTCAAAAGGTTTACAACCGTAATATTTGAGTTGATGATGTCATAAGGTTCGCTACTTTTAAATGAGTTTTCGGATACGATAATTTTGTCTAGTTTCATATTTTTAATGTTTTAAAATCCTTGTGAGCGCTTCATAGTTATTCTTCCGTATAATGTTTCATCCAATTGTCAAACTGTAACTTGTATTTTTCCTGTGCTTTTTCGATGATGGATTCCGGATTATTAATCGCTTCGAGATTGAAATTTTGTTTGAGCCAGTTTCTATATATTTCTGCATTTTCACTTTCTTCATAGTCGTCTTCGTCTTTGTAGAAATAAACTTGTTCGTGGTCAACAGAAATCTCTGTGTCGTAAGTAAGCAATTGCATAAAGTCCAAAATATTTTCTGCGACAATATGATATCCACCTTCATCGCCAAACACAACGATTGGGCAAAAATCAAGGTTGTCATTTATTTTCCAAAAAGCATAGCTTGAACCTGAACCGTTTGCCGTTGCAAATTCTATAATATTGTTTAGGAATTCTTCTTTATCGCACCACGTTGATAATCCATATTTGTCAATGTCATCAAGATAAAAACTTTGCGAAAAGCTTTGTTCCAATGTTAAATTGATTTTCAAAGTCGAACAATGCTTTTAATGGTGTTGGAATTTTACGATTACCAAACTGAGCCGAAAACTTGTCGTAGGTAAGTATGTTTTCCATCCGTTCTTGATATGTAGCAACTATTTCATTCCAAATATTATTGAAAAAATAGATAACTTTTTTAGGGCTTTTATTGGTTAATTCAACAAACTCATCATCGTCAGTTTCTTTAAAAACGACTGCCAAAAATGGGGTTTCATCCGGTTTGGAAACCCGAATGTAAATCAATAATCCGCCATCATTGTCAATGTGAATACTATCGCCCATTTCTTCTCCGTCTGCATCATCTGTAAATGTTTTTTGTATCGCAATTTCAGCATTGTCTATGCCAAATCTCCAGCCATAACTATTATTCGGGACAATTGTAGAATTGATGATGCCAAATACTTTGTCAAAAGTGAATGAAGGATTGATTGTTAAATTTTCAAACGTCTCAAATCGGTCTACTATTTTGTACCAAGTTTGTTCTCCAAGTTGTAAAATGTGAGCCGGACTATCTTGTGCTAATGTTTCAAAGGCATCGTCTTCCGTCTCTCTGAAAACCACTTCGGGTCCATCTTCTGAAAGGCTTATGAATAACATTGCCTCATCGTTATCATCAATTAAAATACTGTTCCCCATTTCGCAGTTATCCTCATCCACATAAGGTTTTTTAACCGTAATTCCCACATCATCAATTTCAAGATAAAAGCCTCCAATGTCGGGCACAAGCTCCGAATTGATAATTTTCAATAAATTTTCTGAGTTTAATTTGTATTTCATCATTAGTTTGTGTTTCTGTGTTTTTTAAGTTCTGTTGTTGGTTTATGTATAAATTAACGTCAACATCTTATGCCTTTGGATTCGGACGGAAAAACCTAAACCTAAAAATTGATAATATTGCTAAAGTTCAATTAAAAAACTACTATTGAATTTTACACTTCAGCCCGCCTGACGCAAGGCCAAGCGAAAAATATTAATTTTGCACAAATGACTATTGCAAAACCCTTGTTGTGCGTTCGTTTTTTTCAATTAGCTTTCCCAATTTAAATGGTCTAAATTTCCATTCTCGTCTGTTTTTACTACTATAAGTTGGTCGGTCAATTCTTTGTTAATTGAATAATCGAAAACTGCGAAGTAAGAAGTGTTGTATTTTCCGTCCGGATAAAGCCCAACTCTTGTCAAGTGTAGTTTTGTCAAGAATGTTTTTTCTTTGTCAGTATCGTCACTTGAAATATTGATTTGCTCCAAAAATTCATTGCCTAATTCTTCAACGTGAAATGTCACGTATTCTTTTACGGTATCTTCATTTTCATCGTCAAAATCACTTTTGATATAGCCTTGGTTTTGTCTGTCGAATTCCGCAATATTTTCAATGAAATCTTTTATTTTATCGAACGTTACTGTGTTAATCTTTTTGTTTTCAAAATTTAGGTCAATTTGAATTTCTTTTCCATTAAATTCAATATCAACATTATAATATTCTTCTAAATTTTCGATTTCTAATTTTCCGAAATGTGGTAATGTTTTTTCTGTCATTTTTTTTGTCTGTTAGTCGTTAATTTGACGTGCATCGTTTAAAATGACGCACAACTCATAAACATATGAAGTTAGCAGTTTCTTAATTTATTAATTATTAGTTGTTTATGTTTTACGTTCGTCTATTTACAATATACGCAACTTAGTTTTATATCAAACTGCGAAGCATTTTTTCCAACTCTTGCCTGTATTCTGTTTCTATATTTTTGATTAATAGTGTTTTTGAGTTTATCTGTTCTTAATCTTTATAATGCTTTATCGAAGTATTAATTAAAATCTACTTTGTACTAAAATTCCAGCTTGTTTAATACAATTCACAAACGCTTCTGAAACTACCATTTTTCCATCAAAAGCATCACGAACGGCATTGTATTCATAGCCGTATTCCTCAATTGGTTCACTTTTTAAAACCGTTTTCGAAAATTTGTACGATATAAAATAAAAATTCTAAACAAATAGTTTAGAAATTTTTTCATTTAATGATCTATTCCAAAAATTCATCAATTTCAGTATTTGTACTGTACCACATTTATCAAATTCAAATTAGATTTGCCAACAATAAAAAAGAATTATGTTTGGAAGCTACGATGACGATGTGATTATTTGCCTGATTGTAATAAATCTAATTCTATTATTTTTCAATCTGAAAAAGAGATACCAATAATTGGAATGATGATTTTCTTATTTGACATAAAGGACGAAACATCTTTCAGTTACTTCGGTTTATTTGCTGTTGTTGTTTTGGTAGTTGCTCTGTTATTGACTTATAATAGAAGAGATTAATTTTTATTATCCTCAGGCAAAATTTTTCTAGTAATGTTAATTTTATATTTTTGTAGAATTAGTTATGAAAAAAATTATTCTGATAGAAGACGAATCCAGCGTTGTTTCCTTTATTAAAAAAGGATTACAGGAATTGGATTACGAAATTTCCGTAGCGCTTGATGGTAAAACCGGGATCAAAATGGTCGAGGATAACGAATTTGATTTGATTATCCTGGATATAATGTTGCCCGATATCAACGGTTTGGAAGTCTGCAAAGAAATCCGAAAAAAGAATAAAACTGTTCCTATCTTGTTTTTGACAGCCTTAGATTCTTCCGAAAATATTGTCCTCGGATTGGAAAGTGGCGGTGATGATTACCTTGTAAAACCTTTCAAATTCATAGAATTGGTGGCGAGAATCAAATCGCTTTTGAGAAGAAGCGGACATAGCAATGGCACAGAAACCCAAGAAATTGATAATGAAAACACATATCAATTCTCTGATTTGACAGTGAATGATTATACGAAAAAAGTAACACGCGCCGGAGCAGAAATTTCATTGACCTCAACAGAATACAAGCTCCTACTCTATTTTCTGAATAATCCTGAGAAAGTAATTTCCAGAGCCGAAATTTTAGAAGCGGTTTGGGGCGTGAACTATGAATTAGGAACCAATGTTGTGGATGTTTACGTCAATTATCTTAGAAAAAAATTGGATGATAAGGATGATGACAAAATTCTTCACACCGTCATCGGAATGGGTTACGTCCTCAAAAAACCATAAAAATGCTGAAAGGAAATCCTACCAATCAAACTAAAACGATGCTTCTCCTGATGCTGGTTTTCACAGTTGTCATTCTGCTGTTCAGTGGATTGGTCTATTTTTCCATTGTTAATTTTTCACATCAGCGTTTTTACGAATTATTGAAAATTCGCGCCACAACGATTGTCCAAATTGAGAAAAGCAAAGAACATCTTGATATTCCGGAAAATCACATCCTGAACAGTTTGAATGATGAAGAACTTCCGATGGAAAAAGATTATGTTTTCGAAGTTCCAAAGGATTCTAATTACAGTCAGATTACGAATCAGATTCATATTCCTGATACTTTTTTCAAAAATATTATCAGAAAAGGCGAAGCTAATTTCAATGATAAAGAATTCTATTACATTGGTCAGTCTTTCAAATCAAACGACAAAACCTATATCGCAATAGCTTCGGCCCAAAATCATTATGTGGTTTATTATCTCGGATATCTGAAGCGAACATTAATTACTTGTATGATTCTGGCTTTGTTTTTTTCGATGATTTTTTCTTTTTATTTATCTAAAAGTTTATTCCGTCCTATTCTGAAAATCACCGGAAAAGTGAAGGAAATCAGTTCAGAAAATCTGCATTTGCGATTGGAACCTCAACCAGGCAATAAAGAACTGAATGAATTGGTTGATACTTTTAACGATATGCTGAATAGAATCGAAACGTCTTTTGAAACGCAGAATCACCTGATCGGCAATGTTTCTCATGAACTTAGAACACCTTTGACCTCGATAATGGGCGAAGCAGATGTGGCATTATCTATGAAAAGAACCAACGAGCATTATCAGGAGACGCTGCAGATCATCTTGGATGAAGCCGAGAAACTGGACAAGAAAATCAAGGCTTTACTGATGATTGCGCAAACTGGATTCGATGGTAAAATCCAGAAAATGGACAAAGTACGAATGGATCAGTTGCTTTGGGACGTTATCGAAACGGCGACAAGGATCAATTCTAAGAATAATGTTTTTATGGATATCAGTATGTTGCCCGAAAATCCTAAGAAACTGAAAGTCCAGGGTAATGAGCAACTTCTGCATTTGGCAATGGCCAATATCATCAACAATGGTTGCAAATATTCTAATTTCCAACAGGTTAAGGTTTCACTTGGTGCGACAGATGATCACGTATACATTATTATCAAAGACAGCGGAATCGGGATTCCTGATTCTGAAATGGCTAAAATCTACGATCCTTTTTTCCGTGCTTCGAATACGAAAAACTACGAAGGTTATGGAATCGGTTTACCTTTGGCACGAAATATCATCAGAATCCACAACGGTGAATTGATCGTAAATTCTAAAGAAAATGTGGGAACTACAGTTCAGATTCGTTTTCCTATTTATGTCCCAACTGAATAAAAACGCCGAATCTTTCGCAGCCCGACTTGAACGGAAATCCTTTTTTGCGTGTTCTTCAATTTTTATTCGGACTGAAATCTTATGCAAAAAAGATTGAGAGTGGAAGGCGGAAAAGCTGCCCAAAATATCTTTATCAAAATATCTGAAGCTAGATTTTTTTCTCAAATTAATTTCTTATTTGAAATTCTAATCCCATTTTAATCTCTTTAATTACATTTTAATTTCGTTCCAAAGACTTTCTAATTTGGTGGGTATAGTTTTGTATTATCAAAAAACAACAACTCACAAAATTATATTGTTATGATCAAAACCATTTTAATTGCTACGGATTTTTCTCTAGAGTCTCTGGATGTATTGAAAAAAGTTTTAAAAAATAAGTCGGAACAGAATGACGAGAACCAATACAATATCTTATTCGTTTCGGGGTTCGATATGGGCGATTCTATCCGAGATCTTTTGTTCACGACCAAAAGTTCAATTTTTGGAAAAATAAGACCTCAGGAGTTTTGTGATGCTTACAGCATTATCAAAAACAAATATCCGACTCTGATCAACAAAATTACTTGTGATATTTTCACGGGAAGCTTCCAGAGAACGTTCAATAATTACATCGAAACTGCAGTAATCGACGAGGCTTATTTCTCATCTGCCAAAAGTAGAAATCTCAGTAAAGGTCAGTTCGATATGACTCCTTATTTGAAAAAATGCAAGCATGTTAATGCGGTAGAAGTTCTAACGCAGACGCCGGAATTCGTTCCTGAGAAAGGAAGATTGGCGGAAGTTTTCTTGTAAGATTTGTATCAAATTATCATCAATCAATAAAATTAAATCACAATGTTAAGAAATTATAGTAACAGCAGAACGTTGGGAGACAATATCAGACTGGGAACGCTGACTGCATTCACTGCAGGGACTATAAATATAGCATCTCTATTGATATTTTTGTCTTTTACGTCCAACGTGACAGGACATTATGCCATCTTGGCGGCTGAAATCAGCCAAGGAAACTGGACTCAGGTTGCAGTCGTAGGCGGATGGATTTTTCTCTTCTTCTTTGGTGGATTTGTAGCCAATATGAGTGTCATCAACTTCAATAGAAAAAGTAAATATTTTGCACACGCATTACCAATTATATTGGAAATCCTATGTCTTTTGGCGGTTGGCATCTATGGACAATTCTACTATAGAAAGACCTTGGAAGAGACGGAAGCTTTGGTAGCATTGATGTTATTCGCAACCGGTTTACAAAACGGATTGACGGCAAGTATCTCTAACTTCTCCGTAAAGACCACGCACTTGACAGGAACAACCACGGATTTAGGAATCTTAGCATCGATGTTTACACAGAAGAAATTCAGAAAAAATCCCGAATTGATGGGTAAAGCCAAACTGTTGCTGAGTATTATGACCGCTTATGTTTTGGGGGCAGTTTTCTCGGGATTGACTTATTATCATTTGGAATTTCGTGTATTTTATGTGATAAGTATTTGTCTTTTGGTTGTGATTGGTTATGATTTTTACAAAATTAATCTGCGACATTTCCAGACCGAATACAGGTATTACAAAATATACCAAAAGCCGACTATTATTGCCTTTTTATATTATAAAATTCACAATAAAAACGAAAAAAGAACTTTAAGTAGACCTAATACTAATGCAAAATTGGCCTTTAGCGACAAGTAATTATTCCTCTTAAAAACACTTCATCATAAATCAATTTTTTGTAATAGTTCTTTATTAAAAAACCGCCGGAGAAATTCTCCGGCGGTTTTTGATTTATGATATTAATAAGATTTTAGTCTTGTTCTACCCAAGTATGGTTTTCTCCGGCTAATTCGCCAAGATATTTCTCCGCATCCATCGCTGCCATACAACCGCTTCCAGCCGCTGTAATTGCTTGTCTGTAATGATGATCCTGAACATCGCCCGCTGCAAAAACTCCAGGAATATTGGTTCTGGCAGATTTTCCTTCTGTAATGATATACTCGTTTTCGTCTAGGTCAATTTGCCCTTTGAAGATGCCTGTGTTTGGCTTGTGACCAATCGCGATGAAAATACCGTGAACATCGATTGTAGAAACTTCGTCAGTCAGATTATTAACCACTTTGGCTCTTTCTACAAGAAAGTTTTCACCTTCGATTCCAATTAATTCGTGGTTGTATTTTACTTCGATGTTTGGTGTAGACATTACTCTGTCAACCATTACTTTCGAGGCACGGAAATGATCTTTTCTAACCAGCAAGGTTACTTTATTACAGATTTTAGAAAGATAAGTCGCTTCTTCCGCCGCTGTATCTCCAGCTCCTACGACTACAACGTCTTTACCTCTATAGAAAAATCCGTCGCAAGTGGCACAAGCAGAAACACCACCACCAGAATATTTTTTCTCGTCTTCCAGACCAAGATATTTCGCAGCCGCTCCTGTAGAAATGATGACACTTTTTGCCAAAATCTCACGGGAACCTGTACTTAGTTTATGAATTCCACCTCTTTCTTTAGCAAATTCAACTTTGGAAATCATTTCGTAATGAACTTTAGTTTCGAAACGTTCCGCTTGTTTTTGAAGATGAAGCATCATTTCTGGTCCCGTAATTCCGTCTGGATAACCTGGGAAATTTTCTACTTCAGTTGTGGTTGTTAATTGTCCGCCCGGCTCCAAACCTGTGAACAATTCCGGTTTAAGGCTTGCTCTTGCTGCATAAATTGCCGCCGTAAAACCAGCTGGGCCTGAACCTACAATAACGCAGTCTAAGATATTATTTTCCATTTTTATAATTAAATTATTTTATTTTTAAGAAATATGTTTACGCTTTTCAACTTCGAAAATCACAATTTTCAAATATAATTCTTTGTGTGAAAAAGCGAGTACAAATTTCGGTAATTAATTATTCAAATCCTATCTAAACTGTCGATGTGAAATATCTCAATGATAAATAATAGATTAATGATTGTTAAATACAAAAGCTAGAATTATCAACACAATATCAATGGCTACAATAATCCAAACCAATTTGAGGTCTGGTTCTGCAAAACCTGCAATGAACTGTTTTATTTTGAGCGATAATATACTATTCAGATTTGTATTTGGATCTTTGAAGTTGACATCATCCATTTTAATTTTTTTCAAAACAAATTTGATGATTCTCTTTTGCAATTTCGGTGTTTGATAATCATTGTTGATTGTATCCAGCAGCTTTACTTTTACGACACTCCAATCTGTGATGCTTTTCAGAAAATCAGGTTGTTTTTGAAGAACTTTATCAAGATAAAAATCAATTTTAGGTTCCACAAAATCTGCAATCTTATATTTCCAAACATTATAAATAGCTGTTGCAATTGCATTTTTATTCGCTAAAATAATGAAAAGCACCGGAGACAAAATTCCCACCGTCAACAACAAAGCCGACCAAAACTCGACCATAAAAAGGAAAAAGAATCCTAAAATAGCTCCTAAAATTCCGCCGTGTGCTGCAGCTGGAAATCCACCGCCTGGATTATCACTGAATAGAATGACTGCAATTATAATATTGGAAATCATAATCACAGAACCAATTAGAGTAACCTTTATCCAAGCGAATAATGATTTTGCTGTGATTTTTCCGAATAATTTGATGTTACTTGGTGCTTCGTTTTTCATTTGATTAGTGTTTTAGTTTATAAATTTAGCTTAAACTTTCATTTTCAGTTCATCAATTTTTATGATTTTGTAAACCAATTCTTTGTAAATTTCATCATCTTCCATTTGTCGTACACCTAGACCTTTGGACTTCAAGTCCATTTCGCGAAGAATAGAAATCACTCTGGTGGCGTGCTTCAAAGGATAAAACCGCGCGGCTTCCGAATAATCTTTGATAGCATAAGGATTAACGCCCATTGTAGAAGCAATTGTTTGTGGCGATTGTCCACTCAAAGTGTGGTAAATAATAATATTGGAAAAGAAATTATACAACGCACCAAAAGCCATTTGCACAGGATTCGATTTTTTGTTCTTTCCCATATAATATGCAATGCTGAAGGCTTTTGCCTGGTCTTTTGTTGCCAACGCTTTCTGTAATTCGAAGATGTTGAAATCTTTGCTGATTCCAATGTGTTCTTCGATGATTTTTCCGTCTAAAACTGCGCCGTCTTTTAAAACGATTTTCAGTTTATTGAGTTCGTTTGCAATTCGGGAAAGGTCATTTCCAAGATATTCTGCCAAAAGATGACTGATGTTGGGTGCGGATTTGATTCCCATAACCGACATTTCGCCCTGAATCCAAGTTGGAAGCTGGTAATCTTTCATCTTCTCACTGGTAAAAAGCATTCCGGATTTAGACAAAGTTTTGGTCACTTTTTTTCTGGCGTCTAGCTTCTTCAATTTATGAGCAAAAACCAAAATCGTGGATAAAACAGGATTTTCCAGATACGTTTCCAAAGCTTTAGATTCGTCATCATTCAGTTTCATATCCTGCGCTTCTTTCACGATGATGAGTTGCTTGTCGCCCATCATTGGATATTGTCTCGCCAAAGAAAGAACTTCCAGATAATTGGTATCGCGACCGTAAGCAATGGTCTGGTTGAAAGCTTTTTCATCTTCCTCCAAAACATCATTTTCAAAATGCTTGATTGCCAAATCGATATAAAAAGACTCATCGCCGTGAAAAAAATAAACCGGTAATAGTTCTTTATTTTTAATATTTTTGAGGATAATATCTATTTCTTTCATCTTAACGTATGCAGGTTCCGAAACTTAACTTTGAAAATGACTTTGATTTGCAAATCAAACAAGACAAAGATACATTTTTTATCTATGATTTGGTTCGGAAAAGCTGGCTTGTGCTCACGCCGGAAGAATGGGTAAGACAGCATTGGTTGCATTATTTTCGGTTTGTGAAGAAGAAAAATTTATCTTCATTAATCCTTGAACAAAAGTTGGAACTGAACGGAACAACAAAACGAATTGACCTTCTCGTAACCGAAAAAACAAAACCGAAAATCCTTATCGAATGTAAAGCGCCAAACATTGCTTTGAAGCCCATTCACTTTGAGCAAATTGCGCGGTACAACAGTTTACTTGGTGCAGAGCAGATCATCATCAGCAACGGATTGCATCACATTTTTGCAGAACTTACAGAAAACGGTTACAAGTTTCGGAAAACAATGGAATAATCTAAACAATAAAGGTTTATAGTTTTGGAATAAGTATTGATTATGACTAATTTGCATATAATTCTTAATCCAAAAAAAAAGGATGATTGAAAAAACTACTAAACCATCTAAACTGAAAAAAATATTGATAATCACGGGTTGCACTATTTTTGTGTTGCTTCTGATTTTCCCGTTCGCTCTGGATACCTATCTAAAGCGAAAACTGCCCGGCCTAATTAATGACAAAACGCCCTATCATCTGACTCTGGACAAATTCAATTTAAGTCTAATTTCCGGGAATCTGATTGCCAAAAATCTGGTTATCAAAAACAAAAATCCGAAAGATCCGACGGTCACGCAGATCAATGGAACGGTAAAAGATTTGAAAGTTGAGGATTTCAGCATTTGGAAAGCGGTTTTCAGCAAAACTTACAAAGCTAAAGATGTCGTTTTGAACGACCCGAATATCGCCGTTGTTTTCGCTCCGAAAAAGGACAAAAAAAATAAGGAAAAGAACAAATTGGATATTGCTTTGGAAAATATTATCGTTTCAAATGGCAATGTGAAAATCCAGAATGAGCATAAGAAAACCCTATTCAATGGGCAAAACGTCAACATAAAACTAACGAACATCAAGCAAAGTGAAGATGCTTCCAAAATTCCTTTTGCTTTTGATGAGTTTAAAATTGATGCTCAAAATATAGTGGTAACGGCTAATGAATTTTATGAAATCAACGCCAAAAAAATCATTGCAAAAAATAAAACTTTAAACATTCTTGGTTTTCATCTCAATCCTATTCAAAACGCTAAAAATTACAATGCAAAAAATATTTTCGATTTTTCTGCAGATGAATTGATCGCGAAGAATTTTGACATCAATCAAGATTCTTTAATTGTTGACCAAATCGACTTTCTAAAACCTGATTTGAAAGTCACTTCCACCGGAAAAAAGATCATTGAAAAGAAAGTTGAGAAAGAGAAGAAATTGAACTTGAAAATCGGATTAAAAAACATCAATTTCAATCAAGGGAAAATATTGGTTTTGCAGTCCAATCTTCAAAAAACGGCTTCGATTGATAATTTCAATTTTAAGCTGAGCAATATCGTTTTTGATAAAAACACAGTTAAAGAAAAAATCCCGTTCCGATTTACGAATCACGACATCGAAGCGGAAAATATCTATCTGAAAACTGACCATCTTCAAGCTTTGAAAATCGGAAAAATCAAGTCAGAAAATCAGGATATTACGATTGATCAATTTGAAATGATTCCGCTTGGTAAAAGCATTCACAAAGATATTTTTGACATTAAAACTGATAAAATATTAATCATAAAAAATCAGTCAAAATATATTGGTCAACAGTTGAATCTGAGCTTTGCCGGAATTGACGTCTTGAATCCAAAAATCAAAATTTTCTCTGCGAAACATCATTCTAAAACTGAGAAGAAAAACGAATCTACGCCAGATTTTAAAGCATCAATTGGAAAATTAAATATTACCAATGGAACTTTCAAACAATTTTTGGAAGGAAAAGAAAAGTTGTCTGTTGGGAAATTTGAAGTTCGACTTGATGAAATAAAATCTGACAAAAATATTGCGAAAGGCGATTTGCCTTTCATTATCAAAAGCCGATTGATTACTGCAAAAAATATCAATCTGGATGCAGGAAAATATTACAAATTAAAATTGGCTTCACTTAAAAATTCGGGCAGACAAACAGATTTACAGAATTTTGAATTTCTGCCAAAATATTCCAGAAAAGCCTTTAGCAAAGTGATTGCGAAAGAAGAAGACTTATATACCATCCGCACAAAACATATTACGATTACGGACAAAGATTCTAAAATCGGGAAAAATACGATTATCAATCTGAACAAAATCATCATTGACAATCTGGACTGCAACATCTACCACGACCTTGCTCCGCCTGATGACAATGCTGTGAGATATTTGTTCAGCAAGAAATTGAGAGATGTAAAATTTCCACTTTTTGTGAATCAAATTCAGATTCGGAACTCGGATTTGACTTATGAAGAAGATGCAGAAAATGCTAATAAACCTGGAAAATTGACTTTTGATGATTTCAATGCGACTATCAAAAACGTGAATAATACGAAAATCAAAGGGTTGCCAACTTTAATCACGGTTGATTCTGATTTCAAATTTTACGGAACTGCGCCAACGACTGTCACTTGGAAATTTGATGTCAAAGATTTGGATGACAAATTCACCATTGTTGGAAACATCCAGAAGTTATCAGCTGACAATGTGAATCTTTTCGTACGACCTTATCTAAACGTGACTTTGGATGGAAAAATTGATTATATTAAATTTGATTATTACGGCTCGAGCGCTGGAATTGCTGGTAAATTCTATTTCAAATATAAAGATATGTACGTGAATTTCCTCAACAAAAAAAATGGAAAAGAGCGTAAAATCCTCTCAACGGTTGCCAATTGGTTTGTGAAAAACGAATCGACAGGCGAACCCGACTATGTCAACATCGAAAAAAAACGCGACCCGGAGAGAAGCTTTTTCAATATGCTTTGGCAAGGGATTATGGAAGGTTTAAAGAAATATGTTATCTAGTTTTTTTGAACCCAAAAGTCACAAAAAGAATTTCACAAAGAGCACATATATTTGTGTTAAAAGAATTTGACTAAAGATTAAAATCTCTTTTCGGATTGAATAGATAAATCAAAAAGAAAAAGAAGATTGAAACAGCTAGGAAATATTGATAGTAATGAACCGCAGATTGAGAACTAATGGTAGTGGAAGTTGAATTATTGGAATTGTGCAGCTCGTTCAGCAGATTGCTTACCGCATTATCAAGATTGTTTCCGTCCAGATAATTCCCGCCAGTTGACGAAGCGATATTACGAAGGGCTTTGGTCTGTAATTTTGACACGACCGTTTCACCATAAATATCGGATTTGTAACCCATCAATTGTCCAAAATAATATTCCGGAATCGGCGCACCTTCTTCAGTTCCAACACCAATCGTCGTCACGCGAATGCCCTCTTTCCTAGCCAAATTAATCGCCTCATCTTCGTGACCTTCGTTATCCTCACCGTCACTGATTAATACAATATTTCGGGAACCTTTCGTGATATTTTTGAACTTCTGCGCGGCAATTTGAATGGGCTTCAGAAAATCTGTTCCTTGGTTTTGAACAACACTCGTTTCAATTCCCAAAAGGTAATTTTCTGCCGCCGAATAGTCGCTGGACAAAGGCATCACCGAATAAGAATCTCCTGCAAAAACGATAATCCCTACTCTATCGTTACTCAGTTTTTGAAGTGAATTGATGATGATATTCTTCGCTTCTTCCAGTCGGCTTGGCTGTATATCCTGGGCATTCATAGAATTGGAAACGTCCAAAACGAACATTGTGCTGCTGACATTTTGTTTCACACTGATTTCTTCTTTTCCTCCCAAAAGATCGATAATCGAAAATATCAGAAATAAAAATCCGAGTAAATATAAAACTGGAAACAATTTGGCAAAACCAGATGTCTTATCAAATAACACATTTTGAAATCTGTCTTCTGCAAAAACATTGCGTCTTTTGCTTTTCCATCGGACATAATGAATGATAAAGTAACCGATGACAGGCAACAAAAGAAGTAAAAAAAGATACCAGTAATTTCCTAAATACCAATTCATCTGCTTAATTCAAAATTTTAAAAATCACCCATCTTAACAAGGCATCCATTAATAAAAACCCCAATGCTACCCAAAGAAAAATTCTGAAATATTCTTCATAATTATACAATTTGGAAGTCTTGACATCAGACTTTTCCAATTGATTGATCTCGTCATAAACGGTTTGCAAACTCGTGTTAGAAGTTGCTCGAAAGTATTTTCCACCAGTTAGTTGGGCAATATCCATCAAGGTATTTTCATCAATCTGCGTTTTAGTTTCAGTGAAAACCAATTCGCCAAAAATGTTGGTTGCTGTTGGCATCGCAGCAAATCCGTTGCTTCCGATTCCGATAGTGTAAACTTTGATGTTGTTATTTTTCGCTAATTCTGCTGCGATTTGTGGTGGCATTGCATTGATAACTGTATTCACACCATCGGTCATCAGAATGATAATTTTGCTTTTTGCTTTGCTTTTTTTCAGGTGATTTACGGCTACAGAAAGTCCTTCACCGATGGCTGTTCCAGGTTGTAATTCCAGAGGATTTAACTGATTCAATTCATCCACAACCACTTGATGGTCGGTTGTTAAAGGTACTTTGGTATAGGCTTCACCTGAATAAGCCACCAAGCCGATTCTGTCATTTTCTCTTTTATTAACGAAATCGATGGCGATTTTTTTCAAAGCTTCGAGTCTGTCTGGATCCAAATCTTTGGACAACATACTTAGTGAAACGTCCACAGAAAGCATTATATCAATTCCTTTGGACTCGTCTCTGTCTTGCGAAACCGTATAAGTTCTTGGCCTTGCCAAAGCGATAATCAACGCAGTGAGAATGAAATATTTTGAGACTTTCAAAAACTTCATCACCAACGAAATATTTCCGCTTGGTCTCATGTTATTGACCGAAGGCACAGCAATTCCTCTACTTTTTTTCTTGCGCAAATCCAATATCAACAAAGGAATGAACAAAATAAAAAGCAGTAAAAACCACGGACTGTAGAACTCGAAATTCACGGATTGATTATAATTGATGATTGGTTAATGATAAATGATTTTTATTTGAGTTTTCGCAATTTGGATTGGTCTTCGGTTGATAGTTCTGAGACAGAACTATTTCTCAGATTCTCCGCCTCTACATCTTTTGTAGAACGTTTTACAAAATCTCTGATTTCATTAAGGTCTTTCGACATTATTTCTTTTGTAGGAATGGTTTTCGCAAACTTCACCAAATCACTTCTGAGGAAAATTTCTTCAACGATTTTCTCATTTTCCTGAGAAATGGCGTTGGTATTTTTCATATACTCAACCAAATCATCGGTCAGCAAAACATCTGCAGGAATCTGATATTGTTTGGTAATAAAACCTCTGGTAATTTCTATTAATTCAACATAGAAAGCTCTGAAATTGCCGTTTTCAATATAGTTTTTCTTTCTCAGTTTCTCCAAATCTTTTAAAGTCTGATTCGTGGTAACCGCAGGACTATCTTTGCGTTTTCTTCCCCATTTGATGATTCCGATAATTAGAACAATTATTGCGATGATGAGTAACGCCAGAAGAACGTAAAATTTATACATTTCCCAATAATCTTTGACATCCAAACTGACTTCTTTGTTCTTCATAATGTCATTAATCTGGTCACCTTTTTTGGCTGTATTAATGACTTCTACTTCGTATGGAATTGTTTTCAGTATTTGGTCACCGACTTTGATTTCGATTTCCGGAATTGTAAATTTCCCTTCTTGGAAAACCGCAAATTTCACCGAACGCAGATAAATATCTTTCTGAACCGCAATACTATCATTCACCATTTCGAAATGGAAAGGTAACAACTCATTTCTTGGCCCAATCTGAACATTCTTCCCATCCAAATCCAAAATCTGAATTTTGAAAACCGCCACTTCGCCCAAAGCCAAAGTAGTTTTATCCAGACTTGAAGTTAAAGTCTGACCAAATCCAAAAGTTGAAATGATAATGAAAAGTGAAAGAAGATATTTAAACATTATTGTTGTTAGTTGATAGTACTTGGTTTTTAGCTTTTGTTCTTGATTCTTTGTCCTTAATTCTTGATTCTATTTCCTAAAATATTGATACAAAGATTTTGCTGTAATCATCAGACGTTTTGATATCTAAAAAATGTGCCGAAGAATTCTCAAATTCATCTTTCACCTGTCGCATTTTTTGTTTTTGTTGCTCAGCATAACTGTAACGCCATCTTGCGCTGGAA